>LFEF01022518.1_pt1 | contig 48620 bp, 44 predicted proteins | sample 619371 | NCBI WGS metagenome assembly LFEF01 (sample SAMN03014291, study PRJNA259931) | freshwater metagenome | biome: lake; feature: waterbloom | place: China: Taihu Lake | collected 2006-08 | depth 0 m m
GATCAATGAATTGCTGCCGCACAACTGGAAACCAGCGAACTAATCAAGACGGGTTTGCTGGGGGCTTACATATCTTCTCTGCTTTCCATTTGTTTTCGTTGTAATTGAATTTGGCGCATTTATTAATCCATTGTTTGCAGTGTCTTCTTGGCCTGTTTATTTTTCTGTTTCCTTGTGTTGTTTGCGCGGAAGGGGATGTATCAAGATATTCCCATCTCGATAAGCACTTTCAACATACCCTGGTCACTCAAACCGAGGGTTGGAAATTGAAACTCAACTCCCTACTTTCTTCGGCTTCGACTGATGAGGAGAAGGCGTGGTTGATTTACCGGTGGGTGACCTATCATTTCAAACACGATTCTGGACTAGCCAGCAAAATTGGAGATCCAGCCCAGCATTCGCTTGAAAAACTCCATGCGTTTGGAGGTGGTAGTTGTGCTGTGTATGCCATTGTTACTCATCGCTTAATGCAAATGGCTGGCCTGGAGGTGAAGACAATTTACGGCTTGGTGAAAGGTGGGCCTGCAACCTCTCGCCGCAATGGTAAATCAGTCAATCATGTATGGAACGCGGTCAAGGTGAAAGGTGTTTGGAAGGTCGTGGATTCTACCTGGGGGGCTGGTTTTATTGGTCGACAAGGATTTCAGCCCCAGCACAGCGATCTTTTTTTTCTTCTAACGCCGGAGAAGGCCATTCTCAGTCATTTTGATGAAGCAGATGAATTGGGTTACCAGCAGGCCTTTGGTGTCAATCAATTGTTGTTTGCCAGGTTGCCTGAAGATGCCTTGTATGCGGCTGCAGTCGGTTTGAATCCCACTTTAATAGTAGACGCTGTTCGAAGAGCGTCGAATATGAGTCTGGTGTCCACCTTTGATTTGCACGCTGACGTTTTTCGTGTGCTGTCAGTACCGCTCAATAGGCTGCTTGATCGAAAAACACAAAGTTTTGTGATCGAGTCCGAGGTTTTTGAGGAGCTGATGATTGTCCAGGGAAGGTCTTGGCTGCCACTAAAGAAAAGTGGCAAGGTTCATTCCCTGACTCTTTTGCCGAGTCAGGGTGAGTTGCTAGTCATGGGGCGGCGCCCAAAAGAATATGAGTTTGAGGCTTTGTTGGGCTATCAAGTGAAGTGACTCATGTGTTCTCGAGAAAGGCTTGTGTAATTGCCAGCCACGCCGTAACACCCAGTGGGAGTATTTTGTCGTTGAAGTCGTAGCTTGGGTTGTGCAAGGTGCACGGCCCTATGCCATGCCCATGGGTGCGGTGTCCGCCATCGCCATTGCCGATCCACAAGTATGCTCCGGGTTTGTGTTGAAGCATAAAGGCAAAGTCTTCTGCACCCATGGTCGGTGGAAGATTGGTGTGAACCGCCATTACTTCCGGTATTTGTTGTAACGCATTTTTCGCCAATTCGGCCATGTCAGCTGAATTGATGGTGGGCGGATACTTGCGCTCAAATTCCATTTCAGCGGTGGCACCAAAAGCGGCACAAAGCTCGGTGCTCAGCTTTCTCATGTGCTGCTCAATCAGGTCCAGTGTTTCAATACTGAAGGTACGGACGGTGCCTTGCAATGCCGCATGATCGGGTATCACATTGATTGCTTCGCCTGCTTGAATCTGGGTGACTGACAATACTGCGGGTTCCACAGGTTTGCAGCTTCTGCTAACTATGGTTTGAAACGCGAGAATAAGTTGTGCTGCAATAACTACAGGGTCGATACCCAGATCGGGCATGGCTGCATGCGCACCTTTGGCTTGAATTTTTACTGAAAATTCATTGCTGGATGCCATGACCGCTCCAACGTGTGCTGCAAATTCACCTTCTTGCAAGCCAGGCCAGTTGTGCATGGCAAACACTGCATCGACTGGGTAGCGCTGAAAAAGGCCATCGTCGATCATGCGTTGTGCTCCGGCCCCGCCTTCTTCTGCCGGTTGAAAAATAAGCGCAACACTGCCCTTGAAGTTGCGATTTTCAGCAATTTCCTGGGCGGCACCCAACAGCATGGCCACGTGACCATCATGGCCACAAGCGTGCATTTTGCCGGGGTGGCGAGACGCGTGAGGAAATTGGTTCCGTTCCTGGATGGGTAAAGCATCCATGTCGGCTCGCAGACCGATCATTTTGCCTGGTCCCTGAGTTCCTTGAATCAGGCCAACCACACCAGTGCGTCCAATCCCGGTTTCCACTGCGTATCCAAGTTCAACAAGTCGCTTGGCGACAATGTCAGCGGTACGGTTTTCTTCGTAACGCAATTCGGGGTGGGCGTGGATGTCTCGACGGGTATTGACCCAGGATTCAATTTTGCTCGGATTCACAACAAACTTCGCTGGTTGGTACAGGCGTTAAGAATCGCAGGTTTTGCTCTCCGTGGCAATCACCGTGCTTTACTATGAATGTTCTTCACACGAGGTAGGGCAGGAATGATTCAGCGAAGTGCGTTGGTGGGCTGTATGCTGGCTTGCATTTTTCTATTGAATGCTTGCAGCACGGGGGCTTACTTTTGGCAGGCCACAACTGGTCACTTGAGAGTCTTGGCTGCCGCAGAAACCATAGACGACATATTGTCTCGTCCTGATGTTCCCGAGAAATTACGGAATCAATTGCAGCATGTTCAGGAAATTCGGGAATTTTCGGTGGCTCACTTGGCGCTTCCTGACAATCGCAGTTATCGGACTTATGCTGACTTGAATCGTGCCTATGCCGTATGGAATGTGGTCGCTTCCCAGTCTGACAGTTTGAGTTTGGAGACATGGTGTTTTCCGCTATTAGGTTGTATTTCTTACAAGGGATTTTATTCAGAGTCCAGTGCAGTGGACCTTGCGGATACCTTGCGTAAACAGGGTTTGGATGTCGCAGTTTTGGGTGTGCCTGCGTATTCAACCTTGGGTTTTACGCCAGACCCGGTTTTGAACACTTTTGTGAATTATCCAGCAGGTGAATTGGCTCGTCTGGTTTTTCATGAACTTGCACATCAGGTGGTTTATATCGCCGACGATTCGATGTTCAACGAAAGTTTCGCCACGGCAGTCGAAGAGTTGGGAGTGGTTGCCTGGCTGGCTGAGCCAGGGCGGGAGGCGTTGAAGACTCAATACGAAATATTCGATTCGCGCAGAAACGCTTTCAGACTGATGCTGGCGAAGGCCCGCGATGATCTGGAGCAAATTTATGAGAACCGCAACAAGTTGGACAAACAGCATGTTTTGAGATTGAAAAAAATGCGTTTTGATCAGCTATTGGCCGATTACGCGGCGTTAAAAGATTCTTGGGGTGGATGGGCTGGTTATGACCGGTTCATGGCTGAAGATTTGAACAATGCGAAGTTGGGCGTGTCGGGTTTGTACACTCAATATGTGCCTGCATTCAAATCCTTGCACAGGCTCTGTGATCAAAGTTTTCCACGTTTTTATGCCGCAACCGAAGCATTGGGTGAATACCCTCGCGATCAGCGTGAAAGGGTGCTGACCGAGTTGCAACTAGGCGAGTCCTTGTCTTTTGGCTTCAAATGTTTATGAAAGCAGGCAGTGGCCGTTCTTCAATACAGGTCTGCCATCTTCGAACACCAAAAAAGATTGGGGTTCAAAAGGTGTCCAAATTTCGTCGTCAGTGAGCGCAGCGGTTGCAATCACCGCGACTCGATCATTCTGTGTGGTCACGGCACCAAAGTCGACTTGGATGTCGCAGTCGACCAAATGTGCGGCTTTAAATGGATGCGCGCGAACAATGTACTCAAGCTTTGTGGAACAGTGTGTATACATCGCTTCGCCGTTGGACAGCAGCATGTTGAATGTGCCGTGTTCCGCGATCTTGGAACACACCGGGCGGAGTACCTCATCCACTTCAGCGACACTGGGGCGGTTGTTCGTAGTGCGGTAGCTGAATTTGTTTTTCAGGGTTTGCAGCAATAGGCAGAATGCGAGTTCGCTGTCAGTTTCACCAATGGGCAAAAAGTCGCCTTGAAGACTTGGGTTGAAATCTTTCAGATCGCCGTTGTGCGCAAATACCCAGGCCTGCCCCCAAAGTTCTCGAATGAACGGATGGCAATTTTGGAGTTTAACCTGTCCGACTGTGGCTTTGCGTATGTGGGAAATCACGTTGTAAGAGCGGATTGGGTAGTTTCGGATCAATTCCGCCACTGGCGAATCAGATGCGGGGCGATGGTCGATGAAGCATCTTGCCGCAGAGTCCTCAAAAAATGCGATGCCCCAGCCGTCTGCATGTTCATCGGTCAGGCCGCCTCTTTTGGCAAAGCCTTCAAACGAAAATTGGATGTCGGTTGGCGTGTTGCAGTTCATGCCGAGCAATTGACACATGGTTTAATTGGTAAATTGTTGATTAATTGATTTTTTATTTTAAGAGACTTTTCATGTCTGAGAAGGATGATTTTTACAAAGACCTTTTAACTGAGGTTTTTGATGTGGGTGTTTTGGCAGCGCAGCCCGATCAAGCGTTGAAGGAAGCCTGGCAAGAGCAAATCATGCCTTGGTTGAGCCAACTGGCCCCAGAGAGAGAGCGGGTTTGGGTTTTTGGGGCGGGCAAGGCAGCTGCATCCATGGCCAAGGCCTTGGAGGGTGTGGTTGGCTCAACAGAGAAACTGCAAGGTTTTGTAGTAACCCGGCGTGGACATGAGGTTAAAACTTCGACCATCGAAGTGGTTCAGGCGGCGCATCCTGTGCCGGATGAAGATGGTCAACGTGCTGCGCGCAGGCTGCACAAAGCCATTTCGGAGGTGCCCTCTAGTGACGCAGTAATCGCGTTGGTGTCGGGGGGCGGTTCAAGTTTGCTCAGTGTGCCGGTTCGCGACATTCCTTTTGTTGATTTACAGCAGTTGAACCGAGCTTTGTTGGCCTGCGGTGCGCCGATCGACGAAATGAATATTGTGCGCAAGCATGTGACCCAAACATTGGGAGGGCAGTTGGCGCAAATTTGCCGTGCGCCCGTGTTTCAGTTGCTGATTTCGGATGTGCCGGGAGATGACCCTTCATCGATTGCATCGGGTCCGTTCAGTCCGGATGAGAGCACATTCCACGACGCCATGGAGGTGATTAAGCGGTGGGCAGTGCAAGTACCACATTCGATTGCCAGATATCTCGAGAAAGGGGTAAAGGGTACCGTGCCTGATACTCCCAAGCGCAGTTCGCTGGTTTTTCGCAAAGTGAAAACCCATTTGCTGGCCAGCAATTTAAAGTCGTTGAATGCGGTAACCCAGCACCTTGAGGGCAAGGGCTACAAGGTGCTCAACCTTGGCGACACCCTGGAGGGTGAGGCGCGTGATGTGGCACAGGTGCATGCAGCGATTGCAAGACAGGCGGCCATGGGCCAGGGAGGCTGGCCAGAGGCACCCTTGGCCATCATTAGCGGAGGCGAATGCACCGTAACCCTGAACGACACTCAGTTAAGGCAAGCGCGTGGCGGACGGAATTCCGAGTTTTTGTTGGCCTTGGCTTTTTACCTTCGTGATTTGAACGCGCCCGTGGAGGTTGCCGCAATTGCCGCAGATACGGACGGAATTGACGGGATTGGCGGGCATGCTGGTGCATTGCTGTTGCCCGGCGACAGGCAATTGTGCAAGGCAGCCAAACTTGCCCCTCAGCTGCACTTGGACCAACACACCAGTTACGACTACTTTAAACGCTTGGACCGATTGTTGATGACGGGGCCCACGATGACCAATGTGAATGACTTGAGGATTATTTTGATCGGCAAGCCCTGAGAAATTCTGGGCAATCCGTGTAAGGTAAAATACACATCATTCCGAACTTTATTTGGCCCCAATGATTCAGACTATCCAAATTGCACCGCCCGATGATTGGCATTTGCACCTTCGCGACGGCGAGGCGCTGGAGTGTGTTGTTGCAGCCACGGCGCTGAATTTTCGGCGTGCGATTGTGATGCCCAATTTGAAACCACCCGTGACTACAGTGGATCAGGCTATGGCCTATCGTCAGCGTATTTTGGTTGCAGTGGAGAAGGCTTGTCAGACTGGTTGCTACTCTACTGAAGAGCAGGCAGTCATGCGTCTGTTTGAGCCCCTGATGGTCCTTTACCTGACTGGTGCTACCAGTCCGCAGGAAATTGAGAAAGCCGCCAGCAGTGGGGTGGTCCGTGCAGTGAAGTTGTATCCGGCCGGCGCCACTACGAATTCTGAGGCAGGTGTTTCAGATTTGTTGGGTCAGTGTGGCGCGGTGTTGGAGTCTATGGAGCGTCATGGTTTGCCTTTGCTGGTACATGGTGAAGTGACGGATGCGGATGTGGATGTGTTTGATCGCGAAGCCGCATTTGTAGAGACGGTGATGAAGCCTTTGCGTCGGCAGTTTCCAAATTTGCGCGTGGTGTTTGAGCACATCACCACTGAGCAGGCGGCTACTTTTGTGACTGAGAATTCTGGCCATGATGCGCAGGGCAGGTTGCTGCTGGCTGCAACCATCACACCGCAGCACCTGCTGTACAACCGCAACGCTTTGTTCAAGGGTGGTTTACAGCCCCACTGGTATTGTTTGCCGGTGTTGAAGCGTGAAGTGCATCGCAAGGCGCTGTTGAAAGCAGCAACTAGTGGTTTGCCGCAATTTTTCCTGGGCACAGACAGTGCCCCGCACGCCAGGCATTTGAAAGAAATGTCGTGTGGTTGTGCGGGTTGCTACTCTGCACCTTATGCCATGGCCATGTATGCGGAGGCCTTCGAACAGACGGGGGCGCTGGAGACCACTGAACTGTTTGAAAAATTTTGTAGTTTGAATGGCCCCGCGTTTTATGGTTTGCCTGTAAACGAAGGTGTGTTCGAGCTACAGCGCAGGTCTTTTGAGGTGCCACAAAAGCTGCCTTTTGTCACTGACAGTGGCATTGTGCCTTTAAGGGCAGGTGAGGTGCTGGATTGGACCGTCACCCGCCTTCGGTGACCGTTGGTGGCAAATTTAACGGTTAGTCCTTGGCTATGGCCGTATGGTGAAAACCAGGCCTGTTTCGATTCTCGAATGGATAGCGAGGGTGCCGTCTCTTGCCGCTTGAATGATCTGCGCAATGAGTCTGCCGAGGCTGCACCGGTTTTTGTTCATTCAACCGAAAACCTGGGGGCGATTGACTATGAACGCCTTGTGCACATTGGCCAGATCCCGACAAGAGATATTTCCCACGATTGGTATAACGGCCAAGTGTGGCTTGCCTTTCCCAAAGTAAAGCAACTGATCAATACGCTTCATGTTCAGGATGCTGTTAAATGTGCGGAACAGCCCGGTCGTCTGCCTGCCAATGGTCGAAGTCGCTTGCGCGATGCCCTGACTTTGTTTGATGAAAGCGGCGCGCTTCTGCTGACCACGGAGTGGTCGCTTTGCAATGCTTTGTTGCAGCACGATTGGAGAAGTTTGCTGCTCGATCAGCGAGGAAACTGGGATGCCCGGGCCAAGGTTCTTTTGTTGGGGCATGGCTTGCTTGATAGCATGAGCAAGGCTCACAAAGGTTTGTGTGCAAAGGTGGTGCCGGTGCAGGTTCCTTCGCTTGATATCGAATTACCAGAGTTGCAGCGATTGCTGTTATTTGTGGTGGAACAACTTCGCGCACCTGGTAACTTGAGCCCGTTGCCAGTGATGGGAGTTCCGGGCTGGTTTCGAGATTCTGAGCGACCGGGCTTTTACGACGATTCTTCTGTTTATCGCGCGAAGCCAACACGTGGGATTTCTTCATCTCATGAAAGATTGGCTTTTATTTGGGATGGGTCTACACTAACCCCCGGAAAGTGCGTCGGACAGTCGCTGCCTGAATTTCAGGGAGAGGAAAGTCCGGACTCCAGTGAGCACGGTGCTGGTTAACGACCAGGCGCTATAAGGTTTTGGTGACAAAACTGAAAGCGACGGAAAGTGCAACAGAAAACACACCGCCGATGGAAAGGCAACTTTCACAGGCAAGGGCGAACCGGAGGTGTAAGAGACCCCCGCAGACTTGGTAACAAGGCTGGCTAGGTAAACCCCACTTGGAGCAACACCAAATAGGCGCGCAGGCGCTTTCGGGCGTCAACGGCGCTCCCCGTGCGCGCGGGTAGGTGGCTTGAGCTGAAGAGTAATTTTCAGCCTAGAGGAATGATTGTCACTTTGGCTGCAAGGCCATTGAACAGAATCCGGCTTACAGGCGCGCTTTCTACTTCCCTTCATCAAGATTTAATTCCCAGGCGTTTCTTAAGACATTACTTTCAGTGTTGTCTTTATGCTCTTATTTTTTCAGTCATTTTTTCTGCGTTAATTTCTTCAAAGTGCTTCTAAGTCCTTGGTTGTAAAGCGTTTTCCCGAGAGAACTGCTTGACCACCCATTTCATAATGCGTAAAGTGGTGATTCGTGGGGATTTGTGTGATTTTGTGGGAAATTAATTCGCGTGTATCAGGGCAGTTCTTCCTTATCAATGGATGCAAAAGGGCGCATGAATGTGCCGCAGAAGCATCGTGATGCGCTGCAAACGCAGTGCGAGGGAGCCTTGACGCTTACAAAACACCCCAACGGTTGTTTGCTGATGTTTCCGCGCCCGGTTTGGGAGCAGCATCGAGAAAAAATTGCCGCTTGGCCCATGTCTGCCCGCCCTTGGCAGCGCATTTTCCTTGGTTTTGCAACAGATGTTGAAATTGATTCTGCAGGTCGTATTCTGGTGTCGCCAGAATTGCGGGAAGCGGCGTCACTGAGCAAGGAAGTCATGTTGCTGGGCATGGGTAGTCATTTTGAAATCTGGGATTCCACGCTGTTGAAGGTGGAAGAGGAAAAGGCAATTGCTGCGGGCATGCCTGAATCACTGAACGAATTTAGTTTCTGAAGGTGAGTACCGATGAACACATCCCCGTGCTACTTCAACCCACGGTTGACGCCCTGTTGCACACGCCCGACGGACTGTACCTCGATTGCACCTTTGGCAGGGGCGGACACAGTCGCGCTCTGCTCGAAAAGCTTTCAGCGCAGGGACAGGTGGTGGCTCTTGATCGAGACCCTCAAGCAGTCCGGGCTATGGGTGAAATCAAAGACTCCCGTTTTCGGGGAATTCGCAGCGCATTCGCCGATATCGAGTCAGCGCTTGATTCACTGGGTATCGATCAAGTGGATGGTGTGTTGATGGATATCGGCGTCTCTTCACCCCAAATTGATCAGGCTGAGCGGGGATTCAGTTTCCGCCGGGATGGTCCACTGGACATGCGCATGGATCCGCAGACTGGAGAGTCCGCGGCCGATTTTCTTGCTCGGGCAGACGCCCGGGAAATCAAAGAGGTGATAAAGAATTATGGGGAAGAACGGTTTGCTGTTCAGATTGCAACAGCGATTGTTGCTCGCCGCACGGAGCGGCCGATCACTACAACACTCGACCTTGCCCAGATCGTGGCAGGGGCAGTTCGCACGCGGGAGCCGGGCCAGGACCCTGCAACGCGCACCTTTCAGGCTTTACGGATTCACGTCAACCAGGAGCTTGCGCAGCTCGAACAAGGTTTAACAGCGGCCTTCAAAAGATTGCGGGTGGGTGGCAGGCTGGCGGTGATCAGCTTTCACTCGCTTGAGGATCGGATCACAAAGCAATTCATCGAAAAGCTGGCGAATCCAAAATCGCAACAAGATGCGCGTTTGCGCAAGCTGCCCTTGCCTGAGCCCACGCCGTTGATGAAAAAGCTGGATCGAATCAAGCCGACCAAAGAAGAGTGTGAGTTGAATCCGCGTTCCCGCTCATCCGTGCTGCGTGTGGCAGAGAAGCTGGCGGAATGGCCAGCCAGTTCTTCGGCCGGGGGGAGCACATGGGGCGCCTGAATATTCTGTTACTGGCATTGGTAATTTTCTGCGCCATGTTGGTGGTTGAACAACAGCACACTGCGCGAACCTTGTTTGTTGCCTTGGGTCAAGAGCAGCAGGCTGAACACCAAATAGAAGTGGCTTTTACGCGTTTGCAACTACAGCAAGTGGCCTTGGCCAAAGGTGAGCGTGTGGATGAAGTTGCACGGACAAGACTGGATATGAATCCCCCAGCCCCAGGCTCGGTGGTGTTCATGCAGTTGGAGGGAGGCTTTAAGCGTGAGTAAAGCTGTTCGGTTCGGCGGATCAGAATTGTTGGAAATGCGATTGCCAGCCTGGCGATCGCGTTTTGTTTTGGTGTGTATCTTTCTGGCCTTTGGTGGCTTGATTGCGCGCGCAGCTTACTTGCAGATTATTTCCAATGACTTTTTGCAGGAGCAGGGAGCAAAACGCCTTGAGCGAACGCTGCCTTTGCAGGCCAGCCGGGGCAGCTTGCTGGATCGCAACATGGTGGTGTTGGCGCAAAGCGTTCCTGCCCAAGCTGTGTGGTATGACGGCCGCCGGATTGTTGATGCTAAAGATGAAGATTTGCGCAAACTTGCTGCTGTACTCGGCCTGAAGCCAGATCGAATGATTGCCCAGATGCGAAAAGACAGCAAGCGCGCATTTGTTTATCTGGACCGTCAGGTGGATTCCGATGTTGCTGCAAAAGCCAAGGCATTGAAAATTCCTGGTGTTGGGTTTGTGACCGAAAGCAAGCGCTACTACCCACAAGGGGAGACGATGGCGCATTTGGTGGGTTTTACCAGCATCGAGGACAAAGGCCAAGAGGGCGTTGAACTTGCATTCAATGACAGGCTGACCGGTGAGGATGGCGAGCGCAATGTGTTGCGCGATCGTCTGGGAAATGTGATTGAAGACATTCGCGAATTGCGCCCGCCGGTCAATGGACAGGATTTGGTCTTGTCCGTGGATGCTGATGTGCAATACATCGTGTTGTCTGAACTGAAAAAAGCGGTTGAACAGCACAAGGCAAGGGCGGCAGCGGCTGTAGTACTGGATGCGAAAACCGGTGAGTTACTGGCCATGGCCAACATTCCCACCTACGACCCCAACAACAGGGGGCAGTTGCATGGTGAGAAGTTGCGCAACCGTGTATTCACTGACATGTTTGAGCCCGGTTCAACATTGAAGCCTTTCGGTGTGGCCTTGGCCATGGACCAGGGCAAGGTGAAAGCCAGTACAAAAATTGATACCGGCAACGGTCGCATGTCGATCGGCCCCGCCACAATTAGTGATACAAAGCCGCACGGTGTCATGACTGTTGAGGAAATTATTCAGAAGTCCAGCAACGTGGGGACTTCCAAAATTGTGCTTGAGCTTGAGCGCAAGGATTTGTGGGACTTTTTCAATTTGCTAGGGTTCGGGCAAACTCCCTCAATTGCGTTTCCTGGTTCAGTGGCTGGTCGTGTGCGTCCCTGGAATAAATGGCGCCCCATTGAGCAGGCGACTATGTCGTATGGGCACGGTATTTCTGTGTCCCTGATTCAGTTGGCGCAGTCTTACACCATCTTTGCCAACAAGGGTCACTTTGTACCTGCGTCCTTGATTAAACGTGGGCCGCAAGACCCGGTGGTGTCCCATCGCGTTATCAGTGAGAAGGTTGCTGACAGCATGTTGCATATGCTTGAGCTGGCCTCCGGACCTGAAGGAACTGCGATCAAGGCCCAGGTGCAAGGCTATCGGGTTGCCGGTAAAACCGGTACAGCCCACAAGCAAGAGGGTGGACGGTACGTGAACAAGTATGTCTCGTCCTATGTGGGCCTGGCGCCTGTTTCTGACCCCCGTGTAATTGTCGCCATCATGGTGGATGAACCCAAGAGCGGTGTGTACTTTGGTGGTCTGGTTGCAGCACCAGTGTTCTCGACCATCACGAAAAGCGTATTGACACGTTTGAATGTACAGCCCGATGCAATTGAATCTACGGAACAGTTGCGCAAGTTTGTGGCGGCACCGGGCGCTGCGGGGAGTCGCTTATGATTAGCGCATACCTGCATTCTGTATCTGAGGTGCTGGCCGAGCTTCATGAGCGCGGCTTTTATGCGGATTGCTCGGGCCTGGTGACGGATCACCGGCGCCTGACAGGACCTCGGGATGTGTTTCTTGCAGTACCCGGTGAAAAATTTGATCCGCGCAATTTGGCAGATGACTTGCTGACAGAGCAGCGTTGTGGTCTTGTATTGGTCGATTACGATGATCAGCGCGCCTACCAAAGCGCCAGTGTATTGCCAGTACTGCATTTGAAAACCATGTTGGCTGACCTGGCCTTTGGTTACTACGAAACCCCAAGCGATGCCATGACAATTATCGCGGTGACGGGCACCAATGGGAAAACCACAGTCACTCGCTGGTTGGCACAGTCACTTAACCAACTCGGTAAAAAGGCTGCCGTGATCGGTACCTTGGGTTATGGCGAACCTGATCAGTTGAAGGCCCACACCGGTTTGACCACCCCAGATGTGGTGGGTGTTCATCACTTGCTACACGAGTTGCGGCAAGCCGGTTTCGATACGGTTTGTATTGAGGCTTCCTCGATTGGGCTTGAGCAGCGTCGATTGGCTTGTGTCAGCATTGATGTGGCTTTGTTTACCAATTTGTCTCAGGATCACCTTGATTATCACGGGGACATGGCTGCTTATGGCCGCTCCAAAATGATTCTGGCCAGCTGGCCAACTTTGCGATTGGCTGTAGTCAATGCAGATGACTCTTTCGGCGTGGAGTTTTTGGCGCATGTTCAGCACAGAAATATTGATTGCTCTGCTGTCGGGCATGTAAGCACTGCGGACTGCCAAATTGTAAGTGTTGCCCATCAGGAGAAGGGGCAACGGATTGAACTGAAGATCAATGGTGCAATTACCCGAATTGACACGCCCATTATCGGTGAATTCAATGCCGACAACATGGCTTTGGTATTTGCCACATTGGTGAGACTCGGGTATGACGCAAGCGAGGTGAAGAGGGCTTTGGCTGCGGTCACTCCTGCCCCCGGACGCATGCAACACATTGAAGGTGAGCCTGCGGTGGTGGTTGATTATGCACACACTCCTGATGCGCTGGAAAAGACGTTGTTGGCGCTTCGCCCTTTTGCCAACAAGCGTATGGGTAAGCTTTGGGTGGTGTTTGGTTGTGGTGGCGATCGAGACCGCAGTAAGCGCCCCTTGATGGGTGCAGCGGCAGTCGCAAAAGCTGATTTTGTGGTGCTTACGTCGGACAACCCGCGCAGTGAGAAACCTGAAACGATTCTGCAGGAAATTATTGCCGGGATCGACACATCGCGACAGAACAATATTCATGTTGAAGTTGATCGATCGGTTGCGATTGAATTTGCAGTTCGCAAGGCCAATTCTCAAGACGTGGTGTTGTTGGCGGGGAAGGGGCACGAAAGTACACAAACGATCGGTACTCAAGTCATTGCACATTCCGATGCGCAATGCGCATTGACTGCGCTGAGCAAGCGAGGTGCGCATGCTTGAGTTGAACTGGGCCTTTGAACACATTGCGACTGCTTTGAGCAAGTTGCTGATTACGCAGGTAAACCAGGGTGTGCCGGAGTTACCAAGTGCTGTTCGTCTGATTCAAACAGACAGTCGACTGGTAGAAAAAGGCGATTTATTCGTGTGCCTGATTGGCGAGCGATTCGACGCACATGATTTTGCCGGGCAGGTCATGAAATCGGGTGCCGCGGCATTGGTAACCAATCGAGTACTTGATTTGCCGATTCATCAGTTTGTGGTGAACGACACTCGCCTTGCCTTGGGTGCGTTGGCCAGTGCCTGGCGACAGCAGTTTGATTTGAAAGTGTTGGCTGTTGTAGGCAGCAATGGAAAGACAACCAGTAAAGAAATGCTGGGTGGAATTTGCAAGGCGCAGTGTGGCGACGATCAGGTACTGGTGACCGCAGGTAACTTGAACAACGATATCGGTGTGCCACAAACATTACTAAAGTTGCGGCCTCAGCATCAAATGGCTGTGATCGAAATGGGCATGAATCATCCGGGCGAGATTGATTATCTGGCAGGGTTGGTAAAACCTGATGTCGTGCTGTTGACGAATGCACAGCGAGAGCATCAAGAATTCATGAAAACGGTGCTGGCTGTTGCCAATGAAAACGGTAGTGCCTTTACTCATTTGTCGTCAAATGGTTGTGCAGTGTTCCCGGTAAGTGATGAATTCGATGCCTGTTGGCAAGCGCTGTCAACTGGTAAAAGTACCTTGCGTTTTGGATCCGGTGCCGATTTCGAAATCTTGCCGCCCCGCAGTGATTTCGGGCAATCCGCCGTCGTGCTTCGTGCCTTGGATGCTCCGATCGAATTACGCCCTAACTTTATTGGCGAGCATAACTATGCTAATGCGGCAGGAGCCGCTGCTGCTGCACATGCTGCGGGTTGTACTCATGAGGCGATTCAAGCAGGTTTAAATGCATTTCAGCCGGTGAACGGTCGCCTGCAGGTTGCCCTGAATACGCCGTCGATATTGCTGATCAATGACAGTTACAACGCAAACCCTGATTCCGTGAATGCAGCAAGCAAAGTGCTGGGCCAGCAGGCAGGCAGTACTTTACTGGTGCTCGGTGACATGGGCGAGGTAGGTAATCAGTCAGATGAATACCATGCCGAAGTCGGGAGTTATGCAAAACAGGCTGGCGTCAAGCACTTGTATGCCTTGGGCGATGCGACCACTCACACAGTGCTGGCATTCGGTGAGGGCGCAATGCATTTCAAGACTATAGAAACCTTAATAGAAAACACCATGAATACAACAAAGCAAGGCCGATGGTCTGTGCTGGTCAAAGGCTCCCGGTTCATGAAAATGGAGCGAGTCGTTCAAGCGCTGGTTCAACATCATTCAGGGGAGGCTAACCATGCTTCTTGAGCTTACCCAATGGCTTGCGCAAGACATTCGCGCGTTTGGTGTTTTCAATTATTTGACGTTACGTGCGGTGCTGGCTTGTGCCACGGCACTACTGGTTGGGCTGGTGGCTGGGCCCATGGTGATTCGCAAATTGACCCAATACAAAATCGGCCAGTCCGTGCGCGACGATGGTCCTCAAACTCATTTGGCCAAAGCAGGCACACCCACGATGGGCGGTGCGCTTGTCTTAATTGGCATTGGCATTTCAACTTTGTTGTGGGCAGATCTGTCCAACCGCTTTGTATGGGTTGTGATGCTTGTGACATTCGGTTTTGGCTGGATCGGCTGGGTTGATGATTATCGCAAAGTGGTATATCGCAACCCCAAGGGTTTGCCTGCGAAATGGAAATACTTTTGGCAAAGCGTGGTGGGATTGATTTGCGCGTTCTATCTGGCTTTTGCAGTGTCTGCACAAAGCGGGCAAGAGGTATTGGATATTTTTGTGGCATGGGTTGAAAGTGGTTTTTCAATGCACCTGCCCAACAATGCCGATCTGATTGTTCCCTTCTTCAAGTCGATTAGCTACCCATTGGGTGTATGGGGCTTTATTGCCCTGACTTATTTTGTGATCGTGGGTACCAGCAACGCCGTGAATTTGACCGATGGGCTGGATGGCTTGGCGATTATGCCCACAGTGATGGTGGCGTCAGCTTTGGCAATTTTTGCCTACGTAGCCGGCAACGCCGTGTATTCCAAATACCTGCTGCTTCCGTACATTCCGGGCGCTGGTGAGCTTGCGGTTTTCCTGGCGGCAATTGCTGGTGCAGGTTTGGCTTTCCTGTGGTTCAACGCTTACCCGGCGCAAGTATTTATGGGCGACGTAGGTGCACTCGCTCTGGGAGGTGCGTTGGGAACGGTTGCTGTGATTGTTCGACAGGAAGTGGTGCTGTTCATCATGGGCGGCGTGTTTGTTGCTGAAACACTCTCGGTCATGATTCAAGTGCTCTATTTCAAGTACAGCGGTGGCAAGCGGGTGTTCCGAATGGCGCCGCTGCACCACCACTACGAACTGAGCGGTTGGAAAGAAACCCAGGTGGTAGTTCGCTTCTGGATCATCACGATGATTCTGGTGTTGATTGGTTTGTCCACGCTGAAACTGCGTTGAAATGACGTTCAAATTGAGTTGAAACGAATGAATTTGCTTCTTGATCAATCGGTTTTACAAGTTGGGCTCGGTGAGTCTGGCTTGGCTTGCGCGCGCTGGGCGCTTGCGCAGGGAGCCCGACTGACCGTGATTGACACGCGAGTAACACCTCCAGGATTACAGGAGTTGCAATCCATTCAGTCCGATGTGCGCTTGTTCAATTCAGTCAGTGATTTGAACTGGGATTTTAACCGCGTGGTGGTCTCACCTGGTTTGCCGCCCTCTCACCCGCTGATGGTAGCAGTGCTTGCACAGGCTGCCGTGCATGGCACCCCGGTAGATTCAGAACTTGATCTGTTTGCTGATGCGCTCGACGCTTTGCAGCAAGAAAAGAATTATCAACCGCAGGTGGTGGGTATTACTGGAACCAACGGAAAAACCACCACAACTCGGATGGTGGAATGTCTTGCGCAATTTGCCGGGAAGAAAGCTGTGGCTGCGGGCAATATCAGTCCGGCTGCTTTAGATGCTTTGCGTGAGCAATTGGAAGTGGGCGATTTACCTGATATTTGGGTACTTGAGCTATCGAGTTTCCAGTTGCATTGGACCAAGCGTTTGAAATTTGATGCATCGACTGTGCTCAACATTACGCAAGATCATCTGGACTGGCACCCTGATATGCAGGAGTACGCCCAGGACAAATTCCGAATCTTTTCGGAAAATGGTGTGTGTGTGATCAACCGGGATGACGCATTGGTGCTCGATGCCAATTTGCCAGCTGGAACAAGGGTGTCCACCTTTGGCACAAGTGCGCCTGCTCAAGTCGATGATTTCGGCCTGATTCGAGAAGGTGGCATGCTGTGGTTGGCTCAGTTGGTGGGTGATCAGGAGAAATCGCAGGAAACACCAATTTCCACTCGCCGCAGAAAGCAGGAAGAAGTAGAGCCACGGCAAAAGCTGCTAATGCCAATCGAGGCTTTGCAAGTGGTTGGTTTGCACAACGCAAGCAATGCACTGGCGGCCTTGGCGTTGTGCCAGGGCCTGGGCTTGCCAATGGCCAAGTTGTTACACGGTTTGCGCAGCTACCAAGGCGAACCGCACCGCGTTCAGCATGTCGTCCAAATCGACGGAGTCGACTATTTCGATGACAGCAAAGGTACCAATGTGGGAGCCACTGTGGCCGCGTTGAACGGATTGGCCAAACCCACTGTGTTGATTGCTGGCGGTGATGGCAAAGGGCAGGACTTCTCTCCCTTGGTGCAACCTGTGTCGAATTACTGCAAGCATGTGGTGTTGATTGGGAAGGACGCGGACAACATGATGAGCGCCCTTGCTCTAGCGCAGGTGCCTTGTGAAAAAGCAGCAACTTTGGAACAGGCTGTGCAAGTGGCAGCCAGCAAAGCCCGGGAAGGAGACTGTGTGTTGCTGAGCCCGGCGTGCGCAAGCCTGGACATGTTCAGGAATTATGTGCACCGCGCTGAGGTTTTTGTGGATGCTGTTCGAGCCATTGCGGCGGACAGGGGGCAGCCATGCTAGGCAAGTGGGGCAAGAAAGATCAGAACAGCATGCAGTTCAAAAGCCTGATTCCCGCCACTGCCGCGGGTGGTGGTTTGTCCTCCTCCATGTACAAAGTTAACCGTGGACCTGCGGTGTCTCAGGCCATTGACCAAGGCCTGATTTGGGCCGTACTGGCGCTGCTGTTCCTTGGGCTTGTGATGGTGTATTCGGCCACAGTAGCCTTACCCGATTCCAACAAGTACGCCAACTATCAAACCACACACTTTCTGGTTCGGCATGCGGTGTCCATTGCCGTGGCATTTGTAGCAGCCTTCTGTGTTTTCCAGATTCCAATGAAAACCTGGCAAGAGTTGGCGCCCTTGGTGTTTTTGTGTTGTATCGCTTTGCTGGTGTTGGTGTTGATTCCCGGTATTGGCAAAGAGGTGAATGGCGCTCGCAGATGGCTATCACTGTATGTGTTGAATATTCAACCGTCTGAATTGATGAAGGTGTGCGCGATCATTTATGCAGCCGACTACACCGTGCGCAAGCAAGCCTACATGCAGCGTTTTGGGAAGGTTTTGTTTCCCATGTTCATGGCTATGTTTTTGGTAGGCATGCTGCTTTTGCTTGAGCCTGACATGGGCGCATTCATCGTGATTGTCACAGTGGTGTTCGGAATCCTGTTTTTGGGTGGCATCAATGGCCGGGTATTTTTTGGTGTGTTGTTTGCGCTCAGCGCAGCATTTGCTTTGTTGATTGCATTCAGTGATTACCGTCGGGCTCGTTTGCTGGCGTACCTGGATCCATGGGAGGGCGACAATGCCCTGAACAAGGCCTACCAGCTATCGCATTCCTTGATCGCATTTGGCCGGGGTGAAGTACTGGGCGTAGGTTTGGGTGGCAGCGTTGAAAAGTTGCATTACCTGCCTGAGGCCCACACCGACTTCTTGCTTGCAGTGATTGGCGAAGAGCTGGGCTTTGTGGGTGTGACGGTTGTTATTTTGCTGTTCATGTACATCGTTAAACGATGCTTTGCAGTGGGTGCCCAAGCCATTGCACTGGAGCGCACATTCTCCGGTTTGGTGGCCAAAGGGGTGGGTATCTGGATCGCGGTTCAGTGCTTCATCAACATGGGTGTGAATTTGGGGGTTCTGCCTACAAAAGGCTTGACCTTGCCCTTGATGAGTTATGGAGGCTCCGCAATCCTCGTGACCTGCGCAGCCCTTGCCTTAGTGCTCCGGATTGATCATGAAAACCGAACCATGATGCGGGGAGGTGCTGCATGAGCAAAGCCCAGCGATTGGCATTGATTGTAGCGGGTGGTACAGGTGGCCATATTTTTCCGGGTTTGAGCGTTGCCTCTGAATTGAAAGCCCGTGGTTGGCAAGTTCAATGGGCGGGAAACCCACAGGCCATGGAAGGTCGTTTGGTGCCAGCAAACGGCGTTGAAATGAACACCTTGGTGTTCTCGGGTTTTCGTGGAAAAGGTATCTTGCAGCAGGTTTTCATGCCATTGAAATTGCTGCGTGCATTCTGGACTTCTGTTCAGATCCTTCGTCGCACCCGGCCCGCAGTGGTATTGGGTATGGGAGGGTATGTGGCTTTCCCGCTGGGTATGATGGCCAGTTTGCTGAATATTCCTTTGGTGGTCCATGAGCAAAACTCGGTTGCAGGCCTGACGAACAAAGTGTTGGCCAAGTTGGCAGATCGCAACCTGGTTGCTTTTCCGTACGCTTTGCCAAATTCCAATTGGGTTGGTAACCCTGTGCGCGAAATGATCTATAGCCAGCCCGAGCCCCGCGCGCGTTTTCAAGGGCGCAGTGGTCCGTTGAAATTGTTGGTGCTGGGTGGAAGTTTGGGCGCACAAGCCTTGAATGAGGTGGTACCCAAAGCCTTGGCGATGTTGCCTGCTGATTGCAGACCCGAGGTTGTGCACCAGGCGGGAGAGAAAAACTTGCCAGCTTTGCGCGATAACTACGAGAAAGCGGGTGTCAGTGCTCAGCAGCTGGCATTTATTGATGATGTTGCGGCGGCCATGGCCACGGCTGATCTGGTCATTTGCCGGGCTGGGGCAATGACCGTCGCTGAAGTTGCAGCCATTGGGGTTGCGGCATTGTTTGTGCCTTTTCCCCATGCTGTTGATGATCATCAAACCCATAACGCAGGTTTTCTGGTGAAAGAGAATGCCGCGTGGCTGCGCCAGCAATATGAATTGGATGCCGCGTGGCTGGCCAACTGGTTGCAACAAACCAGCCGGGACACATGCCTTGCACAAGCAGAGCGTGCAAGGGCCTTGGCCAAACCACAAGCCACGCAGGAAGTGGCGAATTACATTGAACAGGTTGCGAAGGTATGAAACACAAAGTCAAACATGTGCACTTTGTCGGTATTGGTGGTTCCGGGATGAGCGGAATCGCCGAGGTATTGATTAACCTGGGTTACAAGGTGAGCGGATCGGACTTGTCTGACTCTGCGGTAACCCAGCGACTGGCCAAATTGGGTGCCACCGTGTTTACGGGGCACGAACGGTCGAACATTGCCGGTGCAGACGCGGTGGTGACATCGACCGCGGTTGGGGGCAGCAACCCCGAGGTGTTGGCTGCGCGTGCAGCACGTGTGCCAGTGGTGCCCCGTGCTGTCATGTTGGCTGAACTGATGCGCTTGAAGCAAGGCATCGCTGTGGCCGGTACGCACGGCAAGACCACCACCACCAGTTTGGTGGCTAGCATTTTGGCTGAAGGCAAGCTAGACCCCACATTCGTGATTGGTGGTCGTCTGAATTCTGCAGGTGCCAATGCCAAACTTGGCACTGGCGAATTCATGGTGGTTGAGGCGGATGAATCGGATGCCTCTTTTTTGAACTTGATGCCGGTCATTGCAGTGATCACCAACATTGACGCGGATCACATGGAAACCTATGGACATGACTTCGCACGCTTGAAGCAAGCCTTTGTCGAGTTCACGCAGCGCCTGCCATTCTACGGCGTGGCCGCAGTGTGTGTGGACGATCCTTGCGTACGCGAGATCATGCCTTTTGTTTCGAAAACAATTGTGACTTACGGTTTGTCTGAACAAGCGCAAATTCGCGCGGTGAATGTTCAGGCTTGCCAGGGGCAAATGAAATTCACGGTGTTGCGTGAAGACGAAGCACCGCTGGACATTACCTTGAATTTGCCAGGCGACCACAACGTACGCAATTCACTTGCGGCAATCGCGGTGGCCACGGAAATCGGTGTTTCTGATGAAGCGATTGTTGCTGCGCTTGAAAAATTCAATGGTGTTGGTCGCCGTTTCCAGCATTACGGCGAGGTGACCGCCAAAGAGGGAGGCCACTTTCTGGTGGTCGATGATTATGGACATCACCCCGTTGAAATGGCCGCTACACTTGCGGCCGCGCGGGGTGCCTACCCGGACAAGCGATTGGTGCTTGCCTTTCAGCCCCACCGCTATACACGCACACGCGACTGTTTTGAAGACTTCGTCAAGGTACTGGGTACACCAGACCTGGTGATTTTGTCAGAAGTGTATTCCGCCGGAGAAGCGCCGATTGTCGCCGCCGACGGCCGATCACTGGCGCGCGCTGTGCGCGTGGCTGGGCGCACTGAACCCGTATTTGTAGAAGACATGAATGAGATGGAAAATACGATTTTAAACATTGCCCGCGATGGTGATTTGGTCATCACGATGGGTGCAGGCTCAATTGGTGCCTTGCCTGGTCGATTGGTGGCCAGTGCTCAAGGAGGAAAACCATGAGCACACGTGTTGATGCAAAAAGCCTGGGCAAAGTGGTGGTGCTTTTCGGTGGTCGTTCCGCTGAACGGGAAGTGTCATTGAAATCGGGCAGCATGGTGTTGGCCGCCCTGAAACGCAACGGTGTGGATGCGCATGGATTCGATCCGGCTGAGCGCAGCATGGTCGAGCTGGCACAGGGCGAGTTTGACCGCGCAGTGATTTCTCTGCACGGACGCTTCGGCGAAGACGGCACGATTCAAGGTGTTCTGGAGTGGCTGAACATTCCCTACACTGGAAGTGGTGTGACTGCATCGGCCTTGGCCATGGACAAAATACTGACCAAGGCAGCGTGGATCAGCCAGGGCTTGGCCACGCCCGATTATGTTCGCCTTGAGCCTGGTTTCAACGTGAGTGAAGTGGTACAGCGCTTGGGTTTGCCCTTGATCGTGAAACCCGCTCAGGAAGGCTCAACCCTGGGTTTGACCAAAGTAAAAACAGTGGATCAATTGCAGCCCGCATTTGATTTGGCCTACAAATATGACCCCAATGTACTGGCAGAAAAATTTGTCAGCGGACAAGAGTTGACCGTGCCGGTCATGGGTGAAGGCGCTGGTGCGCACGCTTTGCCTGTGATCCGCATTCAGGCGCCCGATGGCAACTACGACTACCACAACAAATACATCGGCAATGAAACCAAGTACTTCTGTCCAAGCGGTTTGAATAGTGACTTTGAAGCCGAGGTACAAGCGCTTTGCGTCAAGGCCTACCAAGTCTTGGGTTGCGCTGGGTGGGGGCGCGCCGACGTGTTGGTCGACGAAAGCGGCAAGCCCTGGTTGCTGGAAATGAACACATCGCCCGGCATGACTGACCATTCTTTGGTGCCCATGAGCGCACGCGCAAGCGGTGTTGAGTACGACGACCTGGTGCTGCAGATCGCAGCCAGCGCACGCCTAAAAGCATCCGGTTTGAATGTGGGAGGCGCGCGCTAAATGCTGGGAGCAATCTGGAACGACGACAAACTCATGAGCATTATTGCAGGGCTGTTTTCAGCGCTGGCATTGGTGCTCTTGGGCTATGCGTGTATTCAGTGGTTGATTCAGCGCCCGGTGTTTGAACTGAAGCGCGTGGAATTGGTCGGCGATGTAGAGCGTGTGAACTTGATTGGTTTTAAGGCCAATGTGCTGCCGAAAATCGAGGGCACTTTTTTCTCGGCCAATTTGCAGAAAGTACGGGAACAGGTGGAAGCCCAACCTTGGGTGCGAAAGGCGGTTGTGCAGCGTACCTGGCCTAGTGGCTTACGTATCCAGATTCAGGGGCATACACCTTTGGCCTTGTGGGGTGAAACGCGATTGGTCAACACGTACGGAGAAGTCTTCTCTGCCAATTTGGCTGAAGTCGCAGAAGACCAGCAGTTGGCTGTATTGAACGGGCCTGCGGGCAGTGAATTGCTTGTCTCGAAAATGTACGTGTCAAGCATCGAAAAACTGAAAACTTTGGGCATGTGGCCCTCGCGAGTGGAGTTGTCGGATCGCTATGCCTGGTCGATTGAGACTGACACTGGCATCACGATTGAGTTGGGACGCGCACAAGAGAATTTCAGCATTGAACAGAAAATGGATCGACTGCTGGCGGTTTATCCAAAAATTACAAGCCAGGTGATGGCGGCAGTGGAAAGAATTGACCTGCGCTATCCAAGGGGTGTGGCAGTAAAGGGCGAGCGTTTGGCGGTGTTAAAACCTGCTGCCGCTTCAAGCATGAAATTGAACTGAATATGAAAAATTGAAACTGGGCACCATGAACAAAGAGCCGAAAGATTTGATAGTTGGGCTGGACATTGGCACTGCGAAAGTTGTGGCCATGGTTGCGGAGTTGCTGCCTGATGGCCGCTTCGAAGTCATAGGCGTGGCGCAACACGAATCGCGGGGATTGAAAAAAGGCGTAGTGGTCAATATCGAGTCCACAGTGCATTCCATTCAGCAGGCCCTTGAAGAGGCCGAGTTGATGGCCGATTGCAAAATCAAAACCGTGCTCACCGGCATTGCGGGCAGCCACATTCGCAGCTTCAATTCCTCGGGCATGGTGGCCATTAAAGAACGTGAAGTCACACAGGCCGATGTCGCCCGCGTGATCGAAACCGCCAAGGCTGTGAACATTCCAACTGACCAGCAAATTTTGCATGTGTTGCCACAAGAATTCATCGTGGACGGGCAGGAAGATGTGCGTGAACCGTTGGGTATGAGCGGTGTTCGTTTGGAAACCCGTGTGCACATTGTGACCGGCGCAGTTTCAGCTGCACAGAACATCGTGAAGTGTGTGCGCCGTTGCGGTTTGGAAGTACAGGACCTGATGCTTCAGCCACTGGCTTCCAGCATGGCTGTGTTGACTGAAGATGAAAAAGAACTGGGTGTGGTGCTGATCGATATTGGCGGTGGCACCACCGATATCGCCGTGTTCACTGGCGGTGCAATTCGTCACACTGCGGTGATTCCAATTGCTGGCGATCAAATTACCAACGACATTGCAATGGCCCTGCGCACGCCAACGCCAGATGCAGAGGAAATCAAAATTCGTCACGGCGTGGCCAAACAAGTACTGGCCGATCCACACGCAAAAATCGACGTGCCCGGCATTGGCGAGCGCGACCCGAGAACTTTGTCCAAACAAGCCTTGGCCGCTGTCATCGAACCACGCCTTGAAGAGTTGTTCTTAATGGTGCAGCAAGTGTTGCGTGAATCGGGTTACGAAGAGTTGTTGTCCTCCGGTGTTGTGTTGACCGGTGGCACCAGCTTGATGCCTGGTATTGCAGAACTGGGTGAAGACATTTTCATGAAACCTGTACGAATCGGCGTGCCCGATTACGCTGGCGGTTTGGCGGACATGGTTCGCACCCCGCGTTTTGCAACAGCCATGGGTTTGCTACACGAAGCACGCGCACAGCATTTGCGTGGTCGCCGCGTGGCTTCGCAGGGTGGTGGCTTGAAGCAAACCGTACAAAAAATGAAAGAGTGGTTTTTGGGTAATTTTTAATTTTAGTTTTTATTCAAGTTTTTTTCGGCGATGTTAATTTTTGCTAGATAGGAGGCAAACACCATGTCATTTGAAATTCTCGAGACAGAAACCCAAGGGACTGTCATTAAAGTTGTAGGTGTAGGCGGCGCAGGCGGTAACGCGGTGGCCCACATGATTGCGCAAGGCGTTCAAAACGTCGAATTCATTTGCGCCAACACGGATGCACAGGCGCTGGCAAAAACCAAAGCCAATGTACTTATTCAGCTGGGCAAAACCGGTCTGGGTGCGGGTGCAAAACCCGAGGCAGGTCGCCAAGCGGCTGAAGAAGACCGTGACCGTATTCGCGATGCATTGCGTGGGGCACACATGGTGTTCATCACAGCCGGCATGGGCGGTGGTACAGGTACAGGCGCTGCACCGGTGGTTGCTGAAGTGGCCCAAGAGTTGGGTATTCTGACCGTGGCCGTAGTGACAAAGCCTTTCGAATTTGAGGGGACCAAACGCTGCAAGGCTGCAGAAGAAGGTCTGGAGAAATTGTCCAGCAAAGTGAACTCACTGATTATCGTGTTGAACGAGAAGCTGCTGGAAGTGGTTGGCGACGATGCAACCCAGGAAGATTGTTTCATTGCTGCCGACGATGTGTTGCACAACGCATGCGCTGGCATCGCAGAAATCATCAACGTGGAAGGCAACGTGAACGTCGACTTCGAAGACGTGAAAACAATCATGTCTGAAGTAGGCAAAGCCATGATGGGTACGGCAACTGCCAACGGTCCTGACCGTGCACGCGAAGCGGCCGAGCAAGCCATCGCTTCTCCTTTGCTGGAAGGTGTTGATTTGTCGGGTGCACGTGGTGTGTTGGTGAACATCACTTCAAGCAAGAGCCTGAAGCTGAAGGAAACCAAAGAAGTGATGAACATCATTCGTGCCTACGCGGCTGAAGACGCAACCGTGATTTTCGGTACAGCTTACGATGAAACCATGGGCGATGACCTGCGAGTCACTGTAGTTGCCACTGGATTGGGTCGTAAAGCAGCCAAGCCCACTTTGGTGCAGGCCGAGCAGTACCAGCCAATGGCTCGTACTGGTACGTTCGACGCTGTAAGCGGTCAGCAAGGTGAAACGGATTACGCCATTCCGGCTGTATTCCGCAATCCACGCGACAACGCAGCTTCACGCGTACAGGCTTTGCAAGACAGTGGCATGGATCGGTTTGACATTCCCGCATTTTTGCGACGTCAAGCAGACTGAACGTAGCAGGACTGCGAGTGCCACAATAAAAGCAAGCGATCTGCTTTTCGAGAACATTTTCGAGAAGTGAATGTCCTATCAACACCCTCGGTGGTTCGCGGGTGAAGTTTGCAGTTTTGCCGAAGACTGCAGATCCGCGATCTACCCAGGGTCGCTTGTGTGGTGTATTTTTGAGGTTTTAGGAGAAGTATAAAAATGACAATCAACATCGGTGACAAGTTGCCCAATGCAACCGTGTTCGAGTTTTTTCATGAAGAAACAGAGGGCTGTTCTTTGGGCCCAAACAAATTTGAAGTGGAAAAAGAGTTGGCCGGTAAAACGGTTGCGATTCTGGCCTTGCCCGGCGCGTATACACCCACCTGCTCGGCAAAACACGTTCCAGGTTTTATTGCGAACTTTGATGCGTTCAAAGCCAAGGGTGTCGATGAAATTTGGTGTATCTCGGTGAACGATGCATTCGTGATGGGCATGTGGGGCAAGTCTTTGGGTGCGGAAGGCAAAGTACGCATGATGGCTGACGGTTCAGCAGAATTCACGAAGAAAATTGGCATGGAACTGGACCTAACCGCACGCGGCATGGGTGTTCGTTCAAATCGTTATTCGATGCTTGTAAAAGACGGTGTTGTGACCCAATTGAATGTGGAAGCGCCCGGTGTATTCGAGAACAGTACCGCTGAAAAGCTGTTGTCGCAAATTTAAGAAATAACCGAAAAACAGGGTAATTCGTGCAATTTTGCGACACTTTTACCCCGTTTTAACCCTAATTGGAGTTTGACCTCCATAAAAAATCTTGGGTTGAACTGGCCGGGTGGTTACACTTCGGTGACAATTCAAGGAAAGTTGTGTGAAACAAAGAACCCTAAAACAAGTGTTAAGTGCCACGGGTATCGGCTTGCATTCTGGCAAGCGGGTGACCATGACGCTGCGACCAGCGCCACCCGACACAGGCATTGTGTTCAGGCGAGTCGACCTGCCAGAACCGGTGGATTTCCCCGTGAATGCGCTGGCGATTGGTGACACGCGCATGGCCTCCACACTCGAGAAAGACGGTGCCAAAGTTTCCACGATTGAACACCTGATGTCCGCTTTGTGTGGCCTGGGTGTCGACAACGCCTACATTGATTTGACTGCGGTAGAAGTTCCCATCATGGATGGCAGCGCCATCTCTTTTGTGTTTCTTATTCAGCAGGCTGGCCTGGTTGAACAATCCGCCTTGAAGAAGTTTATTCGGGTGAAGAAGTCGATCGAGGTTCGAGAAGGTGAGGGCGCAAGCCTGAAATACGCGAGTTTGAAGCCCTACGATGGTTTCCGCTTAAAATTCGAAATTGATTTTGGTCATCCCGCGATCGACAAGACCGGGCAAATGGTTGAAATCGACTTTTCCAGCACATCCTTTACCCGCGATATTGCCCGTGCGCGCACCTTTGGCTTCACGCAAGATGTTGAAACCTTGCGTAATCTGGGTTTGGCGCTGGGTGGTAACCTCGACAATGCGATTGTGATGGATGAGTATCGAATCCTGAATTCAGATGGTCTGCGTTACGACGATGAGTTTGTGAAACACAAGGTACTGGACGCGATCGGCGACTTGTACGTGATTGGCCATCCTATTATTGGCGAATACCAGGCTTACCGTTCTGGTCACGGTTTGAACAATCAGCTGATTCGAGCCCTGATTGAAGACCCCTCCTCGTACGAAGTGGTGACCTTTGAAAGTGTCAGGGAAACACCGACCGTATTTAGAGCAGATTGGGCGGTTGCCTAAGCGCCCGATTGTAAAATAATATTAAACACAACAAAATCTTGTGGTTTTCGGATACATTCTAGAAACTACTTGAATTTGTGGTGTTTGTTCAGGGCTTGGGTGGCCTCCTTCAATGGCGAATCCCCCAGCCGGTTTTCAAGGTCCAGCCATGCTTTTCTGGCAGCATCCGAGAAAACAGCCCTTTTTGGGCGACGCTCCAACTGCTTCGATGTCAGCGGATTGGTTTGTATTTGTAGCTGGATTTCGTTTATATTCATGCCCGAACTCTGCAGATGTTGAATCAGGCTGGGTAAGGATTGCCTCAGGCGCGTCAGCGCCGCCGGGGTCGACACGAAAATTTTTAGTTTGTCTTTTTTGATTGGTCCAACACTAAAGGTCACACCGCGAAGCGATGGCCATGTGTGAATAATCTTTTCAAGTCGACGCGATTGCGCCGCTTGAGTGATTAAAGAGCTGGTTTGTGGTTCCTGCATCAGGCTTGCCAAGGGAGATAATGCGGAATGCTTTGGTTTCACCGGGGTGTTCTCACTAAAACCCGTTAAAAACGGGTGAATTCGGTTCGCTACGCGGATTGAGGAGGTTATACATGCAGTTAATTCTTATGCGGGGTCCTTTTTCTCGCACCAGTGTACTCAGTATAAAGACCAGCCACGTTGCATTGTTGCTTGTTTTGCTGGTTATGTTGGCGGGGTCTTTCATGGCAGCCGGCCTGTATTTGGCCGCGCGCTACGGTGAACAAATCCCGGTCGTTCAAGACATTGTTTATTCCCAACAATTGGCAAAGCATCATGACGTGGCTGAAACCGGAAGCCCGCTGGACGCCATGGCTATTCGTTTGGCTGAAATGCGGGCTCAACTTGCCCGCCTGGATGCAGTGAGCGTGCGATTGTTAAAATCCAACGGGCTGGATACCAAAGTCACTCTAACGGAGCAACTGGGTCAGGGTGGTTTGCAGCAAAAAGATGAAAAGTCATTGAACTATAGGGAAGTCAAAACCGCCATTTCGGACGTGGCAAACCAGATTGAGCGACAGGCGGATGTCTTCAGCATCATCGACACCGACCTTCAAAGCGCCCGAGTCAAGTTTCTCAGTGTTCCCAACGAGTCCCCCCTCACAGACACCATTGCAGTCAGCAACTTCGGTAACCGGATCGACCCGTTCACAGGCCGTCGGTCTGTTCATGAAGGGATCGATTTTATTGCACCCACCGGTACGCCTATTTTGGCTGCGGCAGCCGGTGTAGTGGTGGAGGCCAAGTGGCACCCAGGCTACGGCAATATGGTCGAAATTGAGCACAACAACAAAACCACCACACGCTACGCCCATGCGTCCAGGCTGCTGGTCAAACCCGGCGACATCGTACGGCTGGGTCAAAAAATTGCCTTGGTGGGCAGCACTGGCCGCTCTACGGGTCCTCACTTGCATTTTGAGGTGCGTGTAGATGGCATGCCACAAAACCCCAACAAGTTCTTGGAAAAGAACGGTCTTCCCCGCCCCGGCCCTTCAACAGTGGCCGCCTTGAACGGCTTATTCTCGGAAAGCGCTCCTGTCCCGCTGGACTAGGCTTCGCGTGCTAAACTTCTAGGCTGTTTTTGGAATCGACCGGACCCAAAACCCGGTCGATTGACTTTCAGGCCCCTCAAGGGTCGAACCAGCCGACATTATGATCACAGACACTCTGAAAAAGCTTTTTGGCAGCCGCAATGAACGGTTGCTAAAGACCTACCGTAAAACCGTCAACCAAATCAATGCGCTCGAACCAACCATTCAGGCCTTGAGCGACGACGCCTTGCGTGCAAAAACTGCTGAATTCAAAGAGCGCCTGTCCAAAGGCGACACGTTGGACAGTTTGCTGCCCGAGGCCTTTGCCGTGGTTCGCGAGGCCAGCGTGCGGGTGTTCGGCATGCGGCACTTCGATGTGCAGTTGATCGGTGGCATGGCCCTGCATCAGGGCAAAATTTCAGAAATGCGCACGGGTGAAGGTAAAACACTGGTGGCTACTCTGCCAGCCTACCTGAATGCATTGGAAGGAAAAGGCGTTCATGTGATTACCGTGAACGACTATTTGGCTTCTCGCGATGCTGCCTGGATGGGCAAGCTTTACAGCTTCCTCGGCCTGACAGTGGGTTGTAACCTGTCCCGCATGCCACATGACCAGAAGCAAGCTGCTTATGCGTCTGACATCACTTACGGCACCAACAACGAATTCGGTTTTGATTACCTGCGCGACAACATGGTGTACAGCGTGGGCGAGCGTGTGCAGCGTGGTTTGAATTACGCGATCGTCGACGAAGTGGATTCAATTTTGATCGACGAGGCGCGCACGCCATTGATCATTTCCGGCCAGGCTGACGATCACACCGAGATGTATCGCAAACTGGACAGCTTGCCCAAGCAACTGGTGCGCATGCAAAGCGAGCAAAAGCCTGGCGAGGAAGAGGTGCCGGGCGATTTCTATGTGGATGAGAAAGGTCACCAAATCCAGATGAGCGAGGCCGGCCATGAAAAAGCCGAGCAGATTCTAAGCCAGATGGGTTTGTTGCCCGAAGGCGCCAGCCTGTACGATGCGGCCAACATTTCGCTGATGCACCACGTGATGGCCGCTTTGCGTGCCCACAATCTGTTTCACAAAGACCAGCACTATGTTGTTCAAAACGGTGAAGTGATCATCGTTGACGAATTCACGGGCCGCTTGATGCCGGGTCGTCGCTGGTCAGATGGCCTGCACCAGGCTGTGGAAGCCAAGGAAGGTGCCCGCATTCAGGCCGAGAACCAGACACTGGCCTCCATCACGTTCCAGAATTATTTCCGGATGTACAAGAAGCTGTCGGGCATGACCGGTACTGCGGACACGGAAGCGTTTGAGTTCCAGTCCATTTATGGCCTTGAAACCGTAATCATTCCAACGCACCGCCCAATTACCCGCAAAGATGCGCAAGACAAAATCTACAAAAGTGCGCGCGAGAAATACAACGCCATTCTTGAGGACATCAAGGACTGCTATGAGCGCGGTCAGCCTGTACTGGTGGGTACCACCTCGATTGAGAACTCTGAGCTGATCGCCAGTTTCCTGGAGAAGGAAAAGCTGCCGCACAACGTGTTGAATGCCAAGCAGCATGAACGCGAGGCCGAGATTGTGGCCCAAGCCGGGCGCCCCAAGGCCATTACCATTGCGACCAACATGGCAGGCCGGGGAACCGACATTGTGTTGGGTGGCAACTTGGAGCGTGAGCTGGCGGGCATTGAAAACAATGCTGAAATTGACGAAGCCGCCAAGCCAGCGCTGATCGAGAAAGCGCGCGCCGAATGGAAGCTGCGAAACGAGGCCGTGTTGGCCTCGGGTGGTTTGCACATTATTGGTTGTGAGCGCCATGAAAGCCGCCGAATTGACAATCAGCTGCGCGGCCGTGCAGGTCGACAGGGCGATGCGGGCTCATCGCGTTTTTATCTGTCGATGGAAGACCAGTTGCTGCGTATTTTCGCAGGCGACCGTGTTCGCGCGATTATGGAGCGCCTCAAGCTGCCAGAAGGCGAGGCCATTGAAGCAGGCATCGTGTCCCGCTCAATCGAGTCTGCCCAGCGCAAAGTTGAAGGCCGCAACTTCGACATTCGCAAGCAATTGCTGGAATACGATGATGTGTCGAACGAGCAGCGCAAAATCATCTACGCGCAGCGCAATGAAATTCTGGAATCCGCAGAAATTCGTGAAACCATCGGCAACTTGCGTCATGGTGCCCTGGAGGCAGTGTTCCGTGAGTACATCCCTGAAGAGTCTGTTGAAGAACAATGGGATCTCGAAGGCTTGGAAACCGTGCTGCGCAATGAATACCAGCTTGAGGCAACCTTGCGCAAATGGCTGGAAGAGGATGCCAAAAGCTCCGATGAAGACTTCCTGAAACGCATTCTGCAAATGGCCGATGAAATTTACGAAGCCAAAGTTCAATTGGTTGGTGTGGATTCCTTCGCCAAGTTTGAGAAAACACTGCTGTTACAAAGCATTGACACCCACTGGCGTGAACACCTGGCTGCGCTGGACTACCTGCGCCAAGGCATTCACTTGCGTGGCTATGCCCAGAAAAACCCAAAACAGGAATACAAGCGCGAAGCGTTTGAACTGTTTGGTGCCTTGCTGAACCGTGTGCGTGACGAGGTGGCCAAGGTGCTGCTGACCGTGCGTGTTCAAACAGCCGAGCAAGTGCAGCAGGCGGAGCAACAGCTGGAGCAGGAAGCGGCTGCGCATCTGGACAATATGCAGTACCAGCACCCCGATGCCAGTGGTGAAGAAGAGGAACAGGCCTCTGAAGAAGATCGTTCTGCCGCGCCGGCAAACGTTCCCCGCAGGGTGAGTGAAAAAGTGGGCCGTAACGACCCTTGCCCTTGTGGTTCCGGCAAGAAGTACAAGCAATGCCACGGAAAAATTTCCTGAGATTATTGAAATATTTGCGCGAAGCCCGCGTGCCAAGGAGTTGATTGCCATGCCTGTGAATTTGAATGTACCTGCTGCTGATGAACTGTTTCCAGTTGCTGGTTTGGACATGGGTTATGCCATGGCTCAAATTCGCAAACCCAACCGGAAAGATGTGCTGGTGGTGCGTGTGGCTGAAGGCAGTAGCGTGGCAGGTGTATTCACAAAGAACCGGTTTTGCGCCGCGCCCGTTCAGGTATGCCAAGCCCATTTGAAAGCAGGCAAAGGCATTCGAGCCTTGGTGGTGAACACCGGTTGCGCCAACGCGGGCACGGGCGAACGTGGTTTGGCGGATGCACGTGCAACCACGGCCAAGGTGGCCGAGCTGCTGGGTGTGCTACCTGAGCAGATTCTGGTGTTTTCAACCGGCGTTATTCTTGAGAACTTGCCCATGGATCGTCTGTTGTTGGGCATTGACCAGGCGGTTGCAGGTTTGGGCAAAGCCGACTGGCTGGATGCAGCCACTGCAATCATGACCACCGACACATTGCCCAAGGCCAGCAGCCGCAGGCTGAAGGTGGGTTCCGGTGAAATTGCAATCACTGGTGTGTCCAAGGGTGCTGGCATGATTCGCCCCAACATGGCCACAATGCTGGGTTACCTCGCCACCGATGCAGCAATCGCTCAGCCGGTGCTGGAAAAGTGGACGACAGCCATGGCCGATGCGTCGTTCAACCGAATTACGATCGATGGCGACACCTCGACGAATGACAGCTTCGTGGTGATTGCCACTGGCAAAAGCAAGGCAGTCAATATTCAAACCGGAGAAGAGCCCGAAGCAGCAGCAGTATTCGAGGCACTGAAGGCCGAATCGATCAAGCTGGCGCAGGCCATTGTGCGCGACGGCGAAGGGGCCACCAAATTCATTACAGTGAAGGTAGAGCAGGCTGGCAACGAAGAAGAGGCTTTGAAAGTGGCTTATGCCATTGGTCACTCTCCTTTGGTGAAAACTGCTTTCTTTGCATCAGACCCCAACCTGGGCCGCATTTTGGCGGCGGTTGGATACGCCGGCATTGATGATCTGGATCAAACCAAGATTCAGCTGTACCTGGGCGACGTGTACGTGGCTCAAAATGGCGGCCGTCATCCGGATTATCGTGAGGAACAGGGCCAGGCCGTGATGAACGACGCAGAAATTACCGTGCGGGTTCAATTGGGGCGGGGCAGTGCCAGCACCACCGTGTGGACCACCGACTTTTCGCATGACTATGTCACCATCAACGCGGACTACCGCAGTTAACTGCGAAGCGCCATGAGTACCCAGCACAACGACGGCAAGGCCATTCTTGAGCAACTGAGCCGTATCGCCCAAGCCTTGGAGCAGGGGGTGATGAAGGCCCCCACAAACTGGAATGCCTCGACTGCATTCCGGCTGCATCACCGGGCAGGTCAGTTGCGACTTGAGCCAGTCAAAACTGTCGAGTCCCTGGATGCCGCAGTGCTTAAAAACATTGGTCCACAACTCGAAAAAGTGGATCGGAACACCCACCAGTTTGTGAAAGGCCTGCCAGCCAACAATGTGTTGCTGACTGGTGCGCGTGGCACAGGCAAATCGAGTTTGGTGCGTGCCATGTTAAGCCGCTATTCGGCACAAGGCCTGCGCCTGATCGAGGTCGACAAAACAGATTTGTTGTTTTTGCAAGATGTGGTGGATTTGGTCAATGGGCGACCTGAGCGTTTTATTGTGTTTTGTGACGACCTTTCCTTCGAAGAGGGAGAGGCCGGGTACAAGGCGCTGAAAAGCGTGCTCGATGGCTCTATCGCGGGCACCTCTGACAATGTGTTGATTTACGCCACATCGAACCGACGCCATTTGTTGCCGCAAATGATGAAGGACAATCTTCAAACCCAGCACATGGAAAACGGAGAAATCCGTCCAGCTGAAGGCATCGAAGAAAAGGTATCGCTGTCGGATCGATTCGGTGTGTGGGTGTCCTTCCATGCGTTTAATCAAGATGAATATCTGGCTGCGGTGCAAGTGTGGCTGGAGCATTTCAATATGCCTTACACCGATGAGGCTCGCCACATTGCACTTCGGTGGACGATTGAGCGCGGTAGCCGCAGTGGTCGACTGGCTTATCAGTTTGCCAAACACTGGGCAGGCTCGAACGGCTTGTGAACCAAATGGCGAGTTCGCATGTGAAACCCCGAATTGATGTTGCAGTGGCCGTGGTCTTCAACGCCGCTGGGCAAGTACTTTGGGGTTGCCGGCCAGAGGGCAAGCCTTATGCCGGTTATTGGGAGTTTCCTGGCGGTAAAGTAGAGCCAGACGAGACAGTGTGGCAAGCCCTTGTGCGTGAGCTGAAAGAAGAACTGGACATCACCGCACTGGAGGGTGGGCCTTGGTTCCGCATTGAACACGATTACGAGCACGCCAATGTGCGCCTGCATTTGTACCGAGTTTGGCATTTTGAAGGTACACCCAAATCGCTGGAGCAACAGCCCTTTACCTGGGCCAGCCTCGACAGTTCCGACCTTTCCCCGATTTTGCCTGCGACTGAACCGCTGTTGCCCAAATTGGCCCAGCCCACGGTGATGGCGTTGAGTAACTATGAAGCCGGGTTCGAAGCCTGTGCCGAGCGATTGGAGCGGGGCTTGAACGCGACCAAGCTCCCGGTTTATGTTCAGTTTCGTGAAAAGACCCTGAGCGGCGATGCCTTGATTCAGGCTTTTGAGCACTGTTATGGCTTGTGCCAGAAAACCGGACAGGCGATGTTGTTGAATTCGGATACCTGGGTTAATTTGCGTGAGCACCTGGACGCTTTGCCATGTCCGCTGCATTTGACGCAAGCGCATTTGCTGTCCGGGCAATTTCAGGATTTACAGTGCGCTGGCGCTTCTGTGCATGATGCAGGCAGCCTGCGAATTGCCTTTGATCGTGGCTTGAGTTATGCCGTGTTGGGTGCTGTGAAACAAACTACATCGCATCCGGAACAGTCGGGTTTGGGCTGGGAAAGGTTTCTTGAAATAACGCAAGCTGCGCGATTGCCAGTGTTTGCGATTGGGGGACTGGCCGGCCACGATATTCCTGACGCTCGTTTGCACGGCGCTCATGGCATTGCCATGCTCAGTCAGTTCGGGGTTGCCTGAGCGATTTACAGGTTACAAAGCCTGATCTTGAATTCAATCGGTTCGAGGTAAGGGTTATTTTTGCTAACCCCGTTCGCATTCGGAATGTTGAATCGAATCCACAACATATACTTGTTGGCGCTGAATTCGGGCACCACTTCCAGGTCGCTTGGTAAATCAACTCGCAACAGCTGAAATGTTTTGCCACTCATCTGCTGGGTGTAATTGCCTTGCTCGGCAGTCACTACGCTCATTTCGCCGCTGTGGCGCAAAATTTTCAGCACCAGTTCAATGGCTTTGGCCAGGGGCCGCATGGGCTCAAACCAGGCCTCAATATCGACGCGTCGTGCTTGGGCAGAACGGGACTGCCAGCGGTGGTAACCAGGCAGGTCAAATTCGCAAACGCCGCCTGGAATAGTGCAGCGGCTGCGAATAATCATCAGGAATTCATTGTCTCGCAGGTGGTAGCCCAGTCGACCATTGCACTGGTTCAATTGCGTGGCGGTGGAGTCAATGCTGGCCAGTGTTTCCTCGAGCATGTTGCGATCGACGCCTGGGTGTCCTCTGAATTGAACCAGCGATGCGCGCTGCCGGTCCAGCTCCTGGAGCAAATCACTTTTTAAATCAGCACGCGAGCCGACTTCAATGATTTCAAACAGAGTGAGCAGGGCAGTGTGGTGGTCAAGTCGGTGGTCTTGCGACATGAAGAAGCCGAATTTGGCGAATAAATCTTCAAGGCGCAACAGCGTGCGAATTCTCTCGTTGAGTGGAAACTCGTATGTGGTGATTTGAGTGACCGGATTGGTGGTCTGTTGTTCGTCTGTAACTTGAGTCACCGAGCCATCGCAATTAAAAGGAACATCAGGTGTGATTGTGGCGCACCTGTGGTTTTCATGCAAATAGCAAGGTCATTTTTGCGCTTTTTTTATTAATTTTTGGTGCAGAAAGTCGATTTTTTTAATCAGTTCGGCTAGCCCGCCATTGTTTTCGATCACCTCTGTTGCACCTGCCAACCGCTTCTTTCGGGTGGCCTGGTTCTGTATTACGGCGCGTACTTGTGTTTCAGGCCAACCGTTGCGTTGAATCACCCTTTGAACCTGCTGTTCCACTGGGCAATCGACCACAATGATTTCATCCATCAGTTCGCCCCAGCCCCCTTTTTCAAACAGCAGCGGCACCACCAGTACGAAGTACAGTGTTGCGCCGGTGTCAAGTTGTTGCTGAACAAGCTGGCGGATTTTTGGGTGAAGAATTTTCTCCAGCGCAATACGCTTCTCGGGTTCTTTGAATACCAAAGCCCGCATGTGATCGCGATTCATGCTGCCGTCGGGAAGCAATGCCTCACGGCCAAACGCTTTCTGTATGTCGGGTATGGCCAGGCCTCCGGTCTTGGTCAGGCTGTGGGCAATTTCGTCGGTATCGATGATCGTGGCGCCCAAGGCTTGAAGCCGACTGGAAACCGCAGTTTTCCCGGATCCAATTCCGCCGGTCAGGCCCACCACCAACTGCTTGGGTTTGTTTAAGGCTATGTGCATGGCTTGTTTAAATCCACTTGGTCAGGTCAAAGCCTGCCATCCACGCCAATGCACCCATGACCAGGCAAGGGCCAAAGGGGAATGCATCGGTTTTTTTCTTTCCGCGAATGGTTTGAATAATCAGGCCGAATACAATGCCGGATACAGAGGCAAACAACACCACGCTAAAAAGGGATGTGACTCCCAACCAAGCGCCAATTGCAGCCAACAGTTTGAAATCTCCGTAGCCCATGCCTTCTTTTCCTGTGGCCAGCTTGAAGAGTTGGTAGATTAGCCACAACACCAGATAACCCATGGCTGCCCCAGAGACCGCGCTGGCCAAAGGCACAAATTCGACAAAAAGGTTAAACAGCAAACCAGCCCACAACAGGGGTAGGGTAATGCTGTCGGGCAACAGGTAAGTGTCGAGGTCAATCAGTGCCAAAGCCAGCAGGCTGGCTGCAAATGCCATCAAGGCCAAGGCCACAACGCCGGGTGGGTGAAGCAAGCCAATGGCCAGAAAAAGCCCCCCGCACAACAGTTCAACGACAGGGTAGCGCAAGGAGATCTTGCTTTTGCAATGACCACACTTACCCCGCAGAAGCAGGTAAGAAATCACGGGAATGTTATGCCAGGCTTTCAAAGGCGTTTTACAAGCCGGGCAATGGGACGCGGGCAGAAACAGGTTAAACCGCGGAAATTCCTCGGGCTCACGGCCCTGGGCTTCAGCAAGGTCTGCATCCCAGGCTCGTTGCATCATGATGGGCAAGCGGTGGGCCACCACATTCAGAAACGAACCGATACAAAGCCCCAGCAGCACGCTTAGCACAAGCCATTGGGCTGGCTCCAAACCATTCAGTGCGGTCAAACAATGTCTCCCATATTGAAGATCGGCATGTACATGCCCACGATGAGCACGCCCACCAGTATGCCAATAATGCACATAATCATGGGCTCCATGACGGTGGACAGTGTATCCACTTTGTCATCAAGATTGGTTTCATACTGATTGGCCAGTCGTTCCAGCATCGAGTCCATCCTGCCCGACTCCTCCCCAATCCGAATCATCTGGATCGATTCTGGCGGAAACAGTCGACTGTTCTCCATGCTGTCGGAAACCCGACCACCCGAGGCAACGGCTTGCCGTATTTCAAGCGTGGCATCCTGAAAGCTTCGAATTTGGGACACACTGGCCACCGATTCCAGTGCTGAAGTAATCGGCACGCCCGAAGCGCTCAAGGTTGCGAAAGTGCGTGTCCAGCGTGCATGAACCGCGGTTTTCATCAGGTCGCCAACCAATGGCATTCGCAACAACAGAATGTCCATTGAGTTTTTGAATTTTTGATTTCGGCGATACATTTGAAACAGGCTGTACATACCCAGGCCCATGCCAGCCAGCACCATCAACCCGTATTCCTGAAGAAAGTCGGAGGCTTGCAGCAGCAGCGTGGTGAGCAAAGGCAGCTCAGCATCAAACTGAGAGTAAATGGACTTGAACGAAGGCAGGACAAACAGCAACATGCCCACTGTGACACCAATTGCCACCAACACCACAATGCTTGGGTAAATCATGGCTTTGCGCACTTTTTGCCGAATTCGCAATGTTTTTTCAATGTGGGTGGCCAAACGCCCCAGTGCTGAGTCGAGTTCACCGGCGTTCTCGCCGGCGGCCAGGGTGTTACAAAACAGATTGTCGAAACAGCGTGGGTGTTTGCGCATGGCCTCGCTGAGTTTCAAGCCGCTTTCCACGTCAGCCCGAATGGCTCTAACCACTGTTTGAATGGCTCTTTTGGATTTGCTGGTCATGCCGCCCGCAATCAAACCAAGGCTTTGCCCCAGCGGTACGCCTGACTGAATCATGACCGCAAGCTGCCTGACAAACGAGGCCACCAAGACCAATTGGATATTGCTGCCAGTGTAGGGTTTGGCTTTTCGAAGCGAGCTGGCTTTGACACCTTGCCGGCTTAGCTGATAGCGGGCATGGTCAATTGACCTTGCCCTGATTTCGCCTGATCGGGCCTTTTGTGCTTTGCCTTTGGGTTTCTCTGTCCACAAAAACAGCAAGTCCCCTGAAGGGGGTTTCTCTCTCAGGTTTGCATTCATTGTGCGCTCGCAAGCAGATTAATCGGCTTTTGTCGCGCCCAGAATTTCCTCGATGCTGGTGATGCCCAAGCGAACTTTGGCAACGCCCGATTCACTCATGCTGGCAATGCCCTCATGGCGGGCAAGGCGCTCCATGTCGAGAGCAGATGCACCCGAAATGATGAGTTCCTGCATGGCCTCGGACACGGGTAACACTTCGTAAATCCCGGTGCGACCAGAGTATCCTGTGCCATTGCAGGCCTCGCAGCCCACCGCGCAGAAGGGTGTCCAATCCTCTTGGGGGACCTCTTTTAAAAGGCCTGAGGTGGTCAATGCCTGCAGCCCGAGCGGGTGCGGTGACTTACAACTGCAAAGTTTGCGCACCAGTCTTTGCGCAATAATAAGACTGACCGACGAGGCGATGTTGAAGGTTTCAACACCCATGTTTTTCAAGCGGATGATGGACGACACGGCGTCGTTGGTGTGCAAGGTGGACAGTACCTTGTGACCTGTTTGTGAGGCTTTGATTGAAATGTCTGCTGTTTCAAGATCCCGGATTTCGCCGACCATGATGACGTCGGGATCCTGACGCAGCAGGGCTCGCAAGGCCTTGGCAAAAGTCAGGCCGATCCGCTCGTTGATATTGACCTGGTTGATGCCCGGCAGATTGATTTCTGCGGGGTCTTCTACGGTGCTGATGTTTATGGAGTCGTTGTTCAGCATTTGCAGAAAGGTGTACAGGGAGACTGTTTTCCCGCTGCCAGTGGGCCCGGTGACCAGAATCATGCCGTGTGGTTTTGCCAGGGCTTTTTCGACAGCCGTGCGCTGGGTCGTGTCAAACCCCAGTTGCTCAAGTTTTAGCAGCGATTTGCTGGAGTCGAGCAAACGCATCACAATTTTCTCACCAAACAAGGTGGGCAGGGTGCTGACCCGGAAGTCGATTTTGCGTTCATCGGCTCCGAGAGTGAGTCGGATTCGGCCGTCTTGGGGAACACGTGTTTCGGTGGTGTTCAGACGGCTCATAATCTTGATCCGAGCCGCAATTTTTGATTTGGCGGCCAGCGGGGGCTGTGAGGTTTCCTGAAGTACGCCGTCAATGCGGAATCGAACCCGGTAGCTTTTTTCATAGGGTTCAAAGTGGATGTCCGAGGCCCCTTTTTTCAGGGCATCACTCAGCACTCGCTGAACGAACCGCACAATTGGAGCATCGTCGACGTCCGGTGAGGCTTCCTCATTGTTTGAATTGCCAGCGTCAGATTCAACCTCGGTCAGCAGGCCCTCATCCATGCCTTGAGAGGGATCATTTTTTTCGATGCGGCTAAGTAACTTGTCGTATTCAACCACGACAGGTTCCACCTGCAACTGGGTGCGAAACTTCAGTTGCTGAATGGTGCTGAGGTCAGTGGGGTCGGCCATGGCTACACTGAGCGAGCCGTGGCGACGATTCAATACAAAAGCTTCCAATCCCTTTTCAGCCTGAATCAAATCCGCTTCAAGGCTTTCGCGGTTGTCGTCAAACTGGCTCAGGTCGAGCAAAGGGTATCCAAAATGTTGTGCAACCGTGCTGGCCAAGAGTTCGGCGCTCACCAGGCCGTTGCTCACAATCCACTCGGCCACGGATCGGCCTTGGGCCTCTTCTGCAGTCAACTGCTCCAGCTGGGCGTTGTCCAGAATTCCTTTGGCGGTCAGTGCCCGCACAAGCCCTGAGCTTTTGACAATTGCACTACTGATGCTCATAGATCAAGATCCTTGAAAGTGAACGGTTTGGATCAACAGTTGTATTGCCCAACTATGCGTATTCAGTATGTACTTATCAATCACCTAGGCGGATGTTTTTCGCGCGGATCAAGTGTTGCGATTCACGGCAACATCGCACAGCACCGCCAGTGCTTCAGTATACGGGTTGCTGGTGAGTGATCCCAGGCGGGTTTTCGCCGAATCTGCCAGCGCCTGCGCCTTGTTGCGCGTGTAAGCCAGTGAGCCGGTTTGCTCTATGCTCGCCATAATGACGCTCACATCCTGGGTGCCGCCATTGGCAATCGCATCCCGAATTTGGTTTTGTACCTGTGGTTTGGCGTGCTGCATGGCGTGGATCAACGGCAGGGTGGGTTTGCCTTCGCGAAGGTCGTCGCCCACATTTTTGCCCAAAGCTGCACTTTCTCCAGCGTAATCAAGTACGTCATCGATCAGTTGAAACGCACTGCCTACTTCTGCGCCGAAACGGCCCAGGTTTGTGATCGCTTCCTTGCTCTGCCCGGTGACAATGCCCGCCAGTCGGCAGGAGGCTTCAAACAGCTTGGCAGTTTTAAAGTCGATGACCTGCATGTAGCGCGCTTCTGTGACATCGGGGTCTTTGCAGTTCAACAACTGCAATACTTCGCCTTCGGCGATAGTGTTGGTGGCTTCCGACAGCACGTCCATGACATCCATCAAGCCAATTTTTACCATCATCTGAAACGAGCGGGAGTACAGGAAGTCGCCCACCAGCACTGCAGCCGAGTTTCCGTACTCTGCATTCGCAGTCAGGCGGCCACGGCGCATGTCCGACTCATCGACCACGTCGTCGTGCAGTAGTGTGGCGGTGTGAATAAATTCAACAATTGCAGCCAATTCAATGGTTTGCTGCATTTGTTGCTGGGTTGCGCCCAAGGCCCGTGCGGTCAATATAACCAATGCGGGGCGCAACCGCTTTCCACCTGCATTGATAATGTAATCGCTGATCTGGTTGATCAGGCTGACCTCGGAATGCAGGCTGGTTCGAATGACCTGATCAAGTTGCTGCATGTCGGCCGCGATGGGGGACAACACACTTTTCACACTGGGAACTGGGCTGGGCATGGGTTCACTGCATGTCGGGATGATTTATGTTGCGCTTATTGTACTTGACGGTGTTTGCCAAAAGCCGCGTTTCGTGAGCAGAATGAACGATGAATGATCACAAGGCTTTGACAACATTGCACTTTCCGAGCATAATTGCGGGCTATCCGAATTTTTTCGGGTTCATTAATTGAAAGTTAGTTTAAAGAAATAAGGGTCAACTATGTACGCGGTCATAAAAACCGGCGGCAAGCAATACAAAGTTGCTGCTGGCGAAAAATTGAAAATAGAACAGATACCTGCTGACATTGGCCAAGAAATCTCTCTGGACGAAGTGCTTGCCGTTGGTAGCGGTGACACCGTAAAAGTGGGTACTCCACTGGTTCAAGGGGCTTCGGTCAAGGCAGTTGTTTTGGCACACGGTCGTCACGACAAAGTGAAGATCTTCAAGATGCGTCGTCGCAAGCACTATCAAAAGCGTCAAGGCCATCGCCAGAACTTCACTCAAATCCAGATCCAAGCCATCAACGCTTGATAGAGGAGAATGACTCATGGCAAGTAAGAAAGGCGGCGGCTCTACGCGCAACGGACGTGACTCAGAAGCCAAGCGACTGGGTGTGAAGGTGTTTGGCGGTCAGGCAATCAATGCCGGCGGCATCATCATTCGCCAACGCGGTACACGTTTTCATGCTGGCGACAACGTCGGCATGGGCAAAGATCACACATTGTTCGCCCTGACAGACGGTCAGGTGCAGTTCTCAGTGAAAGGCGCTCTGCGCCGCAAAACTGTGAGCGTGGTCAACGAGGGTTAATTTCCTTCGTTTGCACCGCACACCGTGCTTGGTCCGATAGCCCTGCATTGCAGGGCTATTTTCGTTTTTGGACAGGTACATTCAAATTTAAAGTTAAAAGGCGCAGTTAGCGGGCGCAGTTATCAGGAATAAGCATGAAATTCATCGACGAAGCAACAATCGAAGTGTTCGCAGGCAAGGGCGGTAATGGCTCTGGCAGCTTTCGTCGAGAGAAATTCATTCCCAAGGGCGGCCCGGATGGCGGCGATGGCGGCAAGGGTGGCAGCGTGTTTGCCGAGGCTGATCGCAACCTGAATACTTTGATTGATTACCGTTTTTCCAAGCAGCACCGTGCCAAGGGTGGCGAAAACGGCCGTGGATCTGATTGCTATGGCGCAGCCGGGCCAGACATTGTGTTGAAAATGCCAGTGGGCACCACCATCGTGAATGCCGAAACCGGACTGGTGGTAGCCGATCTGACCGAACATGGCCAGCAAGTGCTGATTGCCAAGGGCGGCGATGGCGGCTTGGGCAACATTCACTTCAAAAGCAGTGTGAACCGTGCGCCACGGCAATTTACCAAGGGTAAAGACGGCGATTCAGCCCGCTACAAGCTGGAATTGAAGGTGTTGGCCGATGTGGGTTTGCTGGGCATGCCCAATGCGGGCAAATCAACCCTGATTGCTGCGGTATCGAACGCCCGCCCCAAAATTGCGGATTACCCGTTTACCACCTTGCATCCCAACCTGGGCGTGGTGCGAATTGGGCACGCGCAAAGCTTTGTGATCGCTGATGTACCTGGTTTGATCGAGGGTGCCGCCGAAGGCGCGGGCCTGGGGCACCAGTTTTTGAAGCACTTAAGCCGCACACGCGTGCTGTTGCACCTTGTTGATTTGGCCCCGTTTGACGACAGCGTAGACCCGGTTTACGAGGCTGCGGCCATTGTCGAAGAACTGCGAAAATACGATGAAGACCTGTGGGCCAAACCCCGCTGGTTGGTGTTGAACAAAATCGACATGATTGCAGAAGAAGACCGGAAAGCCAGAATCGACGATTTTGTAACCCGATATCGCGAGAAGACCGGTTGGCAAGGGCAGGTTCACCCCATTTCAAGTTTGACCGGTGAGAATACGGCCAACCTGATGCGCTCTGTGTACGAGAACCTGGTGCAGCAAATGCAAGTGGAATTCCCACCCGAGCCTGATGCACGCTTTCGCGAAAGCACAGGTACACTCATCAATCCTCAAGAAACTGGCGACGATCAGGAGTAATTTCCGTGGCAGAGAAATCTCTGGCAAATCAACGTGTGGTGGTCAAAGTTGGCAGCTCGCTTGTCACCAAGGGTGGCAAGGGCGTGGACATGGAGTCCATTCGTGCATGGGCGGCACAAATCGCGGAATTGACCAATCAAGGTTGTGAGGTGGTGCTGGTTTCTTCAGGCGCAATTGCCGAGGGCATGAAACGCCTGAAATGGGCCAAACGCCCCAAAGAAATTCATGAGCTGCAAGCTGCTGCGGCGGTGGGGCAAATGGGTTTGGTACACGCCTACGAAATTGGCTTTGCTGAACATGGTCTGGTGTGTGCGCAAGTGTTGTTGACCCACGCAGATTTGGCCGATCGCGAACGCTACCTGAATGCACGTTCTACCCTGTATTCCTTGTTGGGCCACAAAGTAGTGCCCATCATCAATGAAAACGACACAGTCGTGACCGACGAAATTCGCTTTGGTGACAACGACACCCTGGGCGCATTGGTCACCAACCTGGTTGAAGCCGACACCTTGGTTATTTTGACCGACCAGGTGGGCCTGTACAGTGCCGACCCTCGCAAAAATCCTGATGCCAAATTCATTCATGAGGAAACTGCGGGCAACCCTGAGCTTGAGAAAATGGCAGGTGGTGCGGGCAGCAGTGTGGGTACCGGCGGCATGATCACCAAGATTCTCGCAGCCAAACGTGCTGCAAGAAGTGGCGCGGCCACGGTCATTGCCAGCGGTCATGAGCCCAATGTGCTGGTTCGCCTGATGAAGGGTGAACCGGTGGGCACATACCTGAAAGCCCCACTGGGTCGCTTGGCGGCGCGAAAACAGTGGATGGCCGACCATCTGAAATTGAAAGGTTCGCTGTTGCTGGACGCAGGCGCGGCCGATGCTTTGCGCAAGAAAAAAGGCAGTTTGTTGCCCATTGGCGTAACAGGTTGCCAAGGCAATTTCCAGCGAGGTGACGTGGTAGCCTGCCTGAGCCCAGAGGGCGAGGAAGTGGCACGTGGCTTGGTGAATTATGCAGCCGCTGAGGTTAAAAAAATTGCCAAGCAACCCACCAGCGCGATAGAGTCCATCCTTGGTTATCTGGATGAACCTGAGTTGATACACCGAGACAACATGGTGGTATTGGCCTGACACAACAAATTTGCAAGGAAGGAGTGGGCTGATGGAGCTGTCGATGTGGAAAAACAGCGGGCAGTTTTTCGACTGGAAAGGCCACTCCATCTTTGTGCAAGACACGGCGGCATCCAATAAACCAGTCTTGCTGCTTATTCACGGTTTTCCAACCGCCAGTTACGACTTTCATTTGCTGTGGCCTGATCTGGCCGAAACTCATCGTTTGATCGCATTCGACATGCTGGGCTATGGCTATTCCGACAAGCCGCGCACCTGGCAGCATTCCATTTTTAACCAGGCCGACATTGCAGAAGCATTGTTAAAGAGCAAAGGTGTGGATGAATGCACAATGATTACGCACGATGTGGGCGACACCGTGGGCCAGGAGTTGCTGGCTCGCCATGCTGAGGGAAAACTGGGTTTTCGCTTAAAGCGAGTGGTGATGCTGAACGGCGGCCTCTTCCCCGAAACACACCGAGCCATTCTGGTTCAAAAACTGCTCCTCAGTCCCTTCGGGTTTGTGTTTACCCGATTAATGAAGAAGGAAAAGCTGTCTGCCAGCCTGCGCAGCGTGTGCTCGGCTGGATTAAGCGATGCTGACATTGATGCGGCCTGGACGCTGATGGCCCACAAGAAAGGCAACTTGTGCATGCACCTGTTGATTCAATACATGCGCGAAAGGCGCGAAAACCGTGACCGTTGGGTAGAGGCCTTGCAAAAAGCCGACATGCCCTTTGCGTTGATTGATGGCGTTGAAGACCCGATTTCCGGCGAGCACATGGTGCAGCGCTTTGAAGAACTGGTGCCCGGCAAACAAACCATCCGATTGGCAGGTTTGGGGCACTATCCACACCTGGAAGACGCTGCAAAAGTGTTGGGTGCATTGAAACCCCTGCTGGATAGGCAATAGAATAAAAAAAACGCGAACCTGGTGGTTCGCGTTTTTTTATGTCGACTCAGGTTTTTCTTGGGTTTCTTCGGTTTTAACGGCAGGCTCCCAGTGATCGCCCCTTGGCAGTCGCCTTGGGTCATTTCTGGAAAACAGCAGTTTGGCCAACTCTCCCAATGCTTGTTTGTACACTTCCCGTTTGAAATCAATTACGTTTTCAAGTGGAACCCAATACTCGTTCCAACGCCAGGCATCAAATTCGGGGTGTTCAGTGGCCCGCAGGCTGACATCACAATCCCTTCCAACCAATTTCAGCAAAAACCAGATTTGTTTCTGGCCCTTGTAGCTTCCCCGCCATTCCCGTCGAATCCAGTGATCAGGCACGGTGTACCGCAGCCAATTCCTGGTTCTTCCTATAATTTCAACATGTTCTGGCAACAAGCCAACTTCTTCGTGGAGTTCCCGGTACATGGCTTGTTCAGGCGATTCACCATGTTTAATTCCGCCCTGCGGAAATTGCCAGGAATGTTCACGAATTCGCTTACCCCAAAAGACCTGCTTTCGGGAATTGGTCAAAATAATGCCGACGTTGGGACGGTAGCCTTCTTTATCAAGCATACGCGCCCCGCAGATTTCTTTACAATTTAGAGTCATTATAAGCACCCGCCTGCGTTTGTACACCTAGGGTATCCGCGCTGCGAGCGGATAAAAGTACAATCGCAGTTCTAACCAATTCATTACTCACGAGTTTTTTGCAAATGCGCGCCACCCAGTTTTTTTTGAATACCCTGAAAGAAGCCCCTGCTGACGCAGAAGTGATCAGCCATCAACTGATGATGCGGGCTGGAATGATCAAGCGCTTGGCCGGTGGCATTTACACCTACATGCCTGTGGGTCTGCGTTCAATTCGCAAAGTGGAAAATATTGTTCGCGAAGAAATGAACCGCGCTGGCGCGCTTGAGTTGCTGATGCCAGCCGTTCAGCCTGCCGAGCTGTGGCAGGAAAGCGGCCGTTGGGAAAAGTACGGCCCCGAGCTGTTGCGCATGAAAGACCGGCACGATCGTGATTATGTGATTGGCCCGACGCACGAGGAAGTGATCACCGACGTGGTGCGCAAGGAAGTGAAAAGTTACCGACAACTGCCACTGAACCTGTACCAGATTCAAACCAAGTTTCGAGATGAAATTCGTCCCCGTTTTGGTGTGATGCGTGGTCGCGAATTCGTGATGAAAGACGCCTATTCTTTTGATCGCACGCAAGAAGCCGCCCTGAAAACCTACGATGTGATGTACGACGCTTACCGCCGTATCTTCACCCGCCTTGGTTTGAACTTCCGGGCTGTGAATGCCGACACCGGTTCAATTGGCGGCAACCGCAGCCACGAATTTCATGTTATCGCCGACACAGGTGAAGATGCAATTGCATACTGCCCCAGTTCAGACTATGCCGCCAACGTTGAATTGGCTGAGGCGGTGTGCACCGCGCAACGCCCAGCCGCCAGCAAGACCATGGACAAGGTACACACCCCCGGCAATTCGACCTGCGAAGCAGTAGCTGCGCAGTTGGGGCTGGCTTTGACCGCAACTGTTAAAAGTGTGGTGTTTGCCAATGAGTACCTGGAAAAAGATGAAACCAAGCCAGTCAAGAAGGTACAAATTGTATTGGCGTTGGTGCGCGGTGACCACGAGGTAAACGACATCAAGTTGGGCAAACTGGCGGGCGTTCAGGAACTGCGCCTGGCCACTGAAGCTGAAATTGTGGCTGCTTTTGGCACCCAACCAGGTTATTTGGGCCCAGTTGGCTTGTCGCCAGATGTGCGGGTGGTGGCTGACCGCAGCGTCGCCGCCATGGGTGATTTTGTATGCGGTGCCAACGCCGCAGACTATCACTACGCGGGTGTGAATTGGGGGCGTGACTTGCCCGAGCCCGAGGTGGCCGACATTCGAAATGTTGTTGAAGGCGATCCCTCGCCAGACGGCAGAGGTGTGCTGGCCATGTGTCGTGGTATTGAAGTGGGCCACGTGTTCTATTTGGGCACCAAGTACTCGGAAGCCCTGCAAGCCAAGTTTTTGGAAGAAAACGGCAAGCCAGCAGTGATTGAAATGGGCTGCTATGGCATTGGTGTTACCCGTATTTTGGGTGCTGCCATTGAGCAAAATTTCGACGATCGCGGCATTATTTGGCCATTGAGCATAGCGCCTTTTGAAGTGGTCTTGTGCCCAATCGGCTACAAGAAAAGCGACGAAGTGAAGGCGCAGGCCGACAAGCTTTATCAGATGCTGAAAGATGCTGGCGTGGATGTGATGCTGGACGACCGCGATGAGCGCCCAGGCGTGATGTTCGCAGATTGGGAGTTGATTGGCGTGCCGCTGCGGGTTACCTTGGGTGACCGTGGCCTGAAAGAGGGCAAAGTAGAGTTTCAGTCCCGCGATGGCAAGGTTGAAAAGCGCGATGTTGAAGTTGGGGAAATTTTTGAGCAGTTGCGTGTTGAGCTTGCCAGCAGGCAAGTCAGTTTGTAATCCGTTTGCCCGGTTGGTGCGCAGTGCCCGCCGGGTGTTTGTGCTTGTTGCGGTTGTAGTGGCTGCGACCGGTGTTGGTTCACCGGTCTTTGCCAATCAGCAATACGAACCCATGGCAGACCATGTGCGCCTGGCGCTTCGTACCGCCTTGAATGCCCCTGCGGCACCACGTCCAATTTTTGATTCCGTAAGCCACCGTATCGACTGGATGGCCGACATGTCACGCCGCCTGGCCCGCCGTGTACCTGATTTCACCCAGCGAACAAAACTCATCAAGATTATTCGCTATGAGGCGCAGCGAGTTGGCATTGATCCTCAAATTATTTTCGCTTTAATTGAGGTTGAAAGTAACTTCCGTGCCGATGCGGTGAGCCATGCCGGGGCCATTGGTTTGATGCAGGTAATGCCGTTTTGGACTGATGTATTGTCCAGCGGAAGTTCTCGGGAGTTGTTTGAGCCGCGCGTGAATATTCGCTATGGCTGCCTTATTTTGCGGCATTACCTCGACATTGAAAAAGGCAATCTGGACCGGGCCCTGGGGCGTTACAACGGCAGCCTTGGGAAAATGACCTATCCCAACTTGGTGTATGACCGTTTGGATCGGAATTGGGGCTACAGCTATGTTGAACCCCCGAAGCCTGCGCCGCGCATTGCGGGTGACTTTTGAGCTGAACTTGAAGGGTCACCGTTTCGGTTTATTGCCCACTCCGCGTGGGTTGTTTGTGTCGCACTGAAAACCGCTAAATCCCTTTTTGAACTGATTCTTGCTCACCTCGCTCGGCAAAAAGGCGGGCCGAGTCTCGGTGTCGGCTTGTAGCCGACCGCTGCGAATCAACTCAACCGGGGCGGTTTTCTTGAAGTGCGCCCCAAGCAATCCCACTGCCGAGTAGGCTGAAACCGGCGCTCGGATCTCTCCGTCTGTTCGCAGCTCGATGCTGAATTTGTAGCCCAATCGGCGGCGGTGTTTCGATCGCTTCGCCTTCAAGAAAACCTGCCCTTGCGTGCCGAGCAGGGCCGGTGTCGCCCAGCATGGGCGACAGAG
>LFEF01007482.1_pt2 | contig 47894 bp, 45 predicted proteins | sample 619371 | NCBI WGS metagenome assembly LFEF01 (sample SAMN03014291, study PRJNA259931) | freshwater metagenome | biome: lake; feature: waterbloom | place: China: Taihu Lake | collected 2006-08 | depth 0 m m
CTGGCGACCTGGATCTGGTCGAGGCGTCGCTTGCTCGATTCGAAAAGCTGCAGAAGGCCGGATCGGTCGAAAAGACGCGGCTGGACGAGATCCTGCGCGACGTGACGCGGATGCGTGGCGAGATGGGCGAGATCTTGGCGAACCTTGCCCGGCACGAGCCCGCTTGCGGGCCGTGTCTAGCGCCATTAAATACAGATTAAATATAAAGATTAGCGTTTTTGTTAGGTTGTTGAAGATCGAGTATACAAGCGCGTGGCGAGCACTTTGTTGATATTTTTTCCGTCCGAAAGATCGGCATCGTCGGTCCGAAAGATCGGTATTCCACGGTCCGAAAGATCGGTATCGTCGGTCCGAAAGATCGGTATTCCACGGCCTTGAAGATCGGTACTTCTTCGTCCTAAACATCGGTATATGAATTCCGAATAACATCGGTACTTTTCTGTTTAGTTGCGATATTTTTCTTTGCATTCTTCCACACGAAAACCATTCCATCTTTGATTTCAAAATCGAATTTTTTTCCTTGACCTGCACTTGCATTTGATACGGCAATCAACGCGAGGCGCAATTTTTTCTTGAAGTCATACATGCATTTCGCTTGTGATCCACACACCCTATGTATGGTTTCAACTTTCACCGGATAGGGAGTCCGGTGACTCTCGTAGTACGCGTGCAGCCATAGCGCCATCGTTCTGCGTGCCAACGCTTTTCGCACCGTCCAATCTAGTCGCGTGTAATTGTCTGATCGGAACAGATTCCCAATTCTCCGGTCTAGAATAATCTCCCAATGTTTGCTTCCCGAATTTTTTTCCGCCCTTTCGAGAAAGCCGGTGATATAAGTATTTCCTCCTTGTTTGATCTTGATTGTGCTCGCCCGCAGTCGTACAAGACATTCTTCCAAATCTTTTCTGTTTTTGCCCGTGTCGGCCTTGCCACATTCTCTCAATACTGAATAAGCGGTTGCACAATAGAGTTCACCAATCTTTGACATGACTGAAACCAAACTCAAATAGACGGTCAAATCCGCTTGGGACAGGGTTGTTCCGGTGAAGAATATCTCTATCCCTTCCGAACTTGCCAATTTTTCGTTTTGTAGATGTCGCCGCGGGCCGTTGTCAAACACGCTAAAAATCGCTGTTCTGACGAACTCGTTTGGAATCGGTCTGGTACCGTTTGGCGTGATCGGCAGTTGTCTTATCTTCGGTTTCTGCTCTTCATCGACTTTCCTTTTTGGGCTCGCAAGTGCCCTTTTTTGTAGGTCGCGCGTGTACTCAACTAGGTCTTTACGCGGTTCGTTTCTCGACATTCCGCTCATGACTGCACCTGAGCTTTTGCGATTCGTTCTGCTTTGGCTTCGCGCCTTGCTATTTCCTCTGCTTTCGTCGGTCTTCCGCGTCGCTTTCCCCCAATTTTTGTGATGCGATCTGGCGATAATGGCACTTGCCGCCGACCGGTGGTGACATAGCTCAGTAGGTCAACCAGAAGCACATGGAGCCCACGACCGGGCTCCCGATGCACGCGAATCGGGAACACCTGCCTCCTTATCTGAGCGCGAATCGCAGGCTCGTTTTCCCTGAGAATTTCGGCAACCTGTGAAATTGTGAGAATTGGTGGATATTGGGAAAAGTAATGGGAGACGATCGACGTCAGCTCGATTTTTTCATTGTTCATGCTTACTGCCTTTGGAGAGGCGGCAAGGTGCTGCAATTGCTTTTTAGCGAAGTGTATGCGTGCACCTCGCCTGATTCAATTTTTCCGCCTCGGGGCGGGCTAAAAGATTCAGGCGAGGCTGGTGCGGGGAGGGGGAGGGTATGGGCCTTCAACTAGGCCGAGACTGCCGTCATTGTCGGGTCGCAGCTTTTTAAACAGCGCCGATTTTCTAATTATTCGTGGTTTTAGTAGTGAGGAAACAAAACTTTCAATCATGCCTGCTGCATGTCGTTGAGTTTTCAGTCCTCCCGTCGAGAACAGAAGAAACGTAACAATCAAGCTGGTAAAAACCACAAGCGAGCAAGAAACGCTTGCATCCAGATTTGTTGCAGCCTGTGTGAACAACCATAAGGCTCCGAGCATTGCACCGATGGCAACCCACTGGCTTAGGAGCACGCCAAGCACAAAAACAAGCGCTCTCGCGCGAGTGCGTCCTTCAAGTTTTCGCGGATCAAAAAATCGAAAATTCACTTAGCCGTTTCCAATCTGTTGGCCAGTTTTGCAGCATTCAGGTGGGTGTACCTGCTCAGCATGGTCAGAGTTTTGTGCCCGCTCACGGCTGCCATGTCGAGCACCGAAAAATCCCCTCTTTCAGCCAATCTCGAAATTGCTTCGTGTCGGATGTCGTGAAACCTAAAATCTGTGATTTTCGCTCGCCGTAGAGCTCCCTGGAATGCATGGAGTAAGGTCATTCGCTCCACTGGAAAAACAGTTCCAGTGATCGATCTTGGTAGATTTTTGAGAGTGTGAATGGCCGTTGGAGATAGCGGGACGGCTCGGGCTTGCCCATTTTTTGTCTCATGCAGAAAAACGAATTTGCGTTTCCAATCAATATCCTCCCATTTCATGCCAAGAATCTCTCCCTGGCGCATACATGTCTCCCTCGCGATGCAAACTATAGGCCACAGAAAGGTATTTCGGCTTTTCTTGCATTCTTCTTCGACCTCAGACCATTCAGTATCACTCAGTCGTCTGTCACGTCCCTTCGCTTCAGCAGGCTTCCGAATTTTTAGTACTGGGTTACCGTTTGGTAAATTGATGCCGAGTTCCATTTCGGCGAAACCAAGAACCTTGGACAGCAGATACAGTTCCTTTCTAACCGTGGTGCCCGACACTAATTTGAGACGCTCGTCTCGGTATTCAGCTACTAATTTTTGCTCTAGCTCAGCAAGTGTTTTCTCGCCTAAACTGTTGCTAATGTGCTTTAACTGGAATCGCCACGCTTCTTTTCCGTCTTCACGCATTTTGTAGTGCATCGGTGCGTAGCTTTGTTCGAACTTTTCAATCAGGTTCGACAATGTCATTCTTTCGGCAACCTTTCTGGCTGCATGGACGCCCCGCACCATTGCAGATTCAATTTGTGACGCCCATTCTTCAGCTTCGATCTTGCTCTCAAAAGTCGCTGACTCGGTTTCGAATCCTACTCGGCGAACTTGAACCTGCCATTGCCCGAACCCACGTTTTCTGATTGTTGCCATGTCTAAAATTGCCTGATTTGTGCCAAAACTGTGACAAATTTAAAGAATAATTCACACAAGTATATGATATGAAACAGATAAATTCTATTTCTTTCTTGCCTGGAAAGCGTGTATAGGTTAATAGCCTATCGGGGGTTCGAATCCCCCTCTCTCCGCCACAAATTATAAAAAGCCCTGAACCAAGTTCAGGGCTTTTTTCATTTCGGGGCGGTATAGAAGTGCGGACTTTGCGTGGGGGATTCGAAGCTTTTCGCCAGTGACGCGAACAGCGGCACGCAGGTGTGGTATGAGTCAATTGGTCTTATAAACACCAGATCGATCCAACCTTGATCACCGAAACAATCAATTCAGAATTTTTAATCTCATAAACAATTCGGTAGTCTCCGCAGCGCACTCTATACAGTTCTAGTCCTGTGAGTTTCTTGCAGCCTTCGCCCCTTGGGTTGATGGCGAGTTGGTCAATCGTCGAGAGGATCCTCCGTACATCTGGGTTTGAAATGCTTAGTAGATCTTTGGCGACTGATTTTTTGAAGACGATTTTATAGTTTGCCATGCTTCTTCAGGTCGTTAAGCAAGGCTTCATAACTGATCTCGGGCTCAGACAAACGGTTTGAGTACGCTTGAAGATCTTCCTGATCTTCTTTCATGAAAAGGCGTACGGCCTCGTCCACAAGTTCCGACAACGATTGTTGAGAACTTGCTGCCTTAATTCGAAGGGCTTGGTGTATGGTTGGGTCGAAATAAACTGTCGACCTTTTTGACAGGTTGCTCACAGTGGCACTCCTTTTAAAACGTCAAAGCATTATAACGTTGTAATGTTAAAGCGCCATCACTACTCCAGGGTAATATTGACCGAGAAACAGGCATTGCTTGCAAGCCAATGAGCGGTGTTCAAGCCGCCAAAGTGGCAAACTAACGCCAACAAATAGCAGCAATCAAAGCAGGAGTTCCCCATGTCGACTACCCCCATCAAAATCCAGGTCTGGACCGATTTCGTGTGTCCGTTCTGCTTGCTTGGTGAAGCCATTATCGAAAAAGCCATCGAAGGGTTGAATGTAGAAATAGAGTGGATGCCATTCGAGTTGCGGCCTTATCCAACACCCACCTTGAGGCCAGAAGATGAATACCTGCCAAGGGTGTGGAAGGCTGCGGTGTACCCAATGGCCGAGCGCCTTGGTGTGCCCATTCAATTGCCCACGGTGTCGCCGCAGCCTTACACACGCAAAGCATTTTTGGGTTTGCAATATGCGAAACAAGAGGGCAAGGGCAATGCTTATGCCACTGCCGTGATGAAGGGTTTTTTTCAACAAAACCTGAATATTGGTGAAGACGATGTTTTGAAAAATATTCTTCACAGCCTGGGCTTAAACCCAGCCATGCTCGATGAATTTGTGAACTCGCCTCAAGTCAATGCGCAACACGATGCCGACCTGCAATATGCAAAACAGGTGGGAATTCAAGCAGTGCCATCGTTGGCGGTGGGCTCTCAGTTTTTCTCGGGTGTGCCCAGTGTGCAGGCCTTGCGTGATGCGATTCAACACGCAGCTTAAGTGCCCAGCCTAGGGATACTGCGGGTTTTGCTGGGCATGCAAGCAAGTTATTCTGCTTGCCAACCAGCAGACTAAACACAAGGCAAACATGAACTTATTTTCCAAACTTCAGCAGCGCGCATCGATTGGAAAACCCTTGCGCGTTGGCATGATCGGCGCTGGCAAGTTTGGCTCCATGTATCTTTCCCAAGTACCACGCACGCCCGGCATTCACATGGTGGGCATTGCTGACTTGTCGCCAGCGCGGGCGAAAGCGGCGCTTAAGAATGTGGGCTGGACAGAAGAAAGCTATGCCGCACTATCGCTTGAGCAAGCGGCCAGGCAGGGCAATACCGCGATTATTGACGACGGCATGAAGCTGATTGAGTCGCCTTTCGTGGACATTATCATTGACTCCACCGGCAACCCCGCCGTGGGCATTGCCCATGTGCTGGCGTGCTGTGAATTCAAGAAACACATTGTGATGGTGAATGTGGAAGCCGACGCACTGGCTGGTCCTTTGCTGAAACGCAAAGCCGACGAAGCGGGCATTGTGTACTCGCTGGCCTATGGCGACCAGCCCGCGTTGATTTTCGAAATGGTGGACTGGGCGCGAGCCGCTGGCTTTTCCGTGGTGGCAGCGGGCAAGGGCACCAAGTACCTGCCCACTTACCATGAAAGCACGCCCGATACGGTGTGGAACCACTACGGCCTGACCGCTGAAGACGCGGCCAAGGGCGGCATGAACGCGCAAATGTTCAACAGCTTTCTGGACGGTACAAAAAGCGCCATTGAAATGGCGGCTGTCGCCAATGCTACCGGTTTGGCAGCACCCAGTGGTTTGAAGTTTCCGGCGGTGGGTGTAGACGACCTGGCGCGCATTTTGAAGCCGCGCGAACACGGCGGTATTCTGGACCAGCGCGGACAGGTGGAGGTTATTTCCAGTGTTGAGCGTGACACGCGCCCTGTGTTTCGCGACCTGCGCTGGGGCGTGTATGTCACCTTTGCTGCCGACAGCGAATATGTGGCCCGTTGCTTCAAGGAATACGGTTTGATCACTGACCCAAGCGGGCAGTATTCCAGCATGTACAAACCGTTTCATTTGATTGGGTTGGAGCTGGGCATATCGGTGGCCTCCATCGGTATTCGAAGCGAGGCCACGGGTGCGCCAATTTGCTGGCACGGCGATGTGGTGGCCACAGCCAAACGCGACTTACAAGCCGGTGAAATGCTGGATGGTGAAGGCGGTTACACGGTGTATGGCAAGTTGATGCCAGCAAAGGAATCGCTGGCCTTGGGCGGACTGCCTTTGGGTTTGGCACATGGTGTGAAGTTGCTGAAACCGGTGAAGGCCGGGCAGGCCGTGAGCTGGAATGATGTGGCCTTTGACGCCAATTCCACAGCGGTGAAGTTCCGCCGTGAAATGGAACGCACGTTTACCTGATACTTACTTTGCAAAACTCATTTTGCAAAAATTTGGTCCATGTTGGCAAAGGCCTTGAACTCAAGCGCATTGCCGCATGGGTCCATGAAGAACATGGTGGCTTGCTCGCCAACCTGGCCTTTGAACCGAATGTAGGGCTCGATCACAAACTTGGTTCCCGCAGATTTCAATCGGTCAGCCAATTCATTCCATTGCTCCATGGTCAAAATTACACCGAAGTGTTTGGCAGGTACGGCGTGGCCATCCACGCTGCTGTTGGCTTTGCAACCCACTTCTTCTGGTGCCAAGTGCGCCACCAGTTGGTGGCCGTAAAAGTTGAAGTCCACCCAGTGTGGGGCACTTCGGCCTTCTTCACAGCCAATTACCTCGCCGTAAAATTTGCGCGCGACTGCAATGTCGGTCACCGGAAAAGCAAGATGGAAAGGCTGAAGGGTTGAATGTGTTGCGGCCATGTGAATTACCAATAAATGTGCGGTTGATCATTCACACACTATAGGGTTGTTCGGGTTTCCCGGCCAATCGTGGAAACCCGAATATTACCGACAAGCCTTTGCCCAATTAGGGCGTCACGATGTTGAAATTGCCGGTCGCTTTGTCCAGCATGCCGAAAAACTGGCCCAGCTTGATGGTGCTGCCGTCAATCTGTGTTTGATCTGAAAACAGCAAATCAGTGGCGCCTGCTTCACCGGTCATCATGTTCAAAAAGAAGGGTTTGCTCAAGGTCAGTGTGGCTGCAGAACTTTCTTCTGCTTGGCCCGCACGGTGGTGCAGCACGCTGTTGTGGATTCTAAGCACATAACTTTCCTGCGTGTCGGAAAACACAAGGTTGATTTGAATGTCTTCACCCTCAGCCTTGTCGCTGTTCAGTGCGGCGGCCATGGCTTCCAGAAAACGTTCAGTGGGTGTGTGCTTCAGCATGTCGAGGAACATGCTGCGCTTGAAGCCTTCGTTGTAGCCACCTTGGCGCAACTCCAAGGCGCCGGTCAGGTAAAAATTACGCCAGGGAGCCGATTCTGCCATGTAGCCCATCTGGTCAAAACTTGTTGCCATCAAGGCCTTGGCGCGAGTGTTCTCAGGGTCGGCATACACCGCATGTTTCAGCAGTTCAGCAGCCCAGCGGTATTCTCCCTTGTTCACAGCGTCTTCAGCTTTATTCAGCAAGGCCTCCATACCTCCAGCCACCTCCACATACTTTTTGGCGGCTTCGACCGGGGGCAGGGGGTTCAGGTTGGCGGGGTTCGCATCGAACCAACCCATGTAAAACTGGTACACCGCTTTCACGTTGTGTGACACGGTGCCGTAGTAACCGCGCCCACTCAGAAAGTTGTTCAAGGCCGGTGGCATGGTTACTTTTTCTGCAATTTCAGTGGAGGTGTAACCGGCATTCATGTGACGCACGGTTTGGTCATGAATGAAACGGTACACATCGCGCTGTTTTTCCATAAAACTGCGCACGTTCTCAGCGCCCCAAACCGGCCAGTTGTGCTGGTGAAACATCACTTCAGCATCGCCTGCGTAGGCAATGGCTTCGTCCATGTAACTGGCCCATTTCAGGGCATCGCGCACTTTGGCACCCCGTGGGGTGTACAGGTTGTGCAGCGTGTGGCCAAACAGTTCAGCACTGCCAAAGGCTTTCAATGCAGGTAGGTAAAACACAAACTCGGAAGGTGCTTCGCTGCCGGGCACGTTGTGGAACATGAATTCCAGCCCGTCAAGCATGTGGGTTTCTTTGGCTTCTTTCACCACCAGCGTGGGTGGCAAAATGCCCACCTTGCCGTAGGCCACAGCCTTGCCCAAGCCGTTGTCGATCAGACCTTCCGGGCTGCGCGGCAGGCGTTTGCCGTACATGTAGGTGGACCTGCGCGCCATGGCCATGCCCACCAGCAGGTTTTCGCTGGTGGCTTCTTCCATGAAGCCCACCGGGGCCACCACCGGCACCTTGCGCGTTGCAACTTCCTCGGCACTGAGCACACCGAGTGCGCCACCAAAGTGGTCTACATGGCTGTGGGTAAACACAATTGCGCTCACTGGCTTATCGCCCAAATGTTGTCGTGCAAAGGCCATGGCGGCGCGTGCGGTCTCTTCGCTGGTTAGCACATCCACCACAATCCAGCCTGTGTCGCCTTCAATCAGCGTCATGTTCGACAAATCGAATCCGCGCAATTGGTAAATGCGGTCAGCCACTTTGTACAAACCAATTTGATTGTTCAAACTGGCTTGTCGCCACAGGCTGGGGTTCACCGTGGCTGGCGATTTGCCGTCAATGAAATTGAATTCGTCGTAATCCCAAATGACTTCGCCTTGCTCATTTTTCACCTGCCCGGTGGGCCTGGCAATCAACCCTTTGCGGGCATCGGCATTGTTGGCTGAATCGACCAGATCAGTGTTCTTGGCCACTTCAGCGTGAAAGGCCTGTGTGAACTCACTGGCTGTGCTGTTGGGGTCGCTTGGGGCAGGGCTTTTTGAACACGCAGCCAGCAAGGCAGGGACGACAATGGCGAGGGTTGCCAAGGGCAGGTTGGTTTTCATACTGTCTCCGGAATATTTTTAATTTTCCTTATTACAGCATAAAAGTGGCATTGTGCATGCCAGTAAATTGACTTGATTTCAGCTCATGAACTTGTTGATCACCGTGATTACAAACACGGTAGCCAGAATGACAGGAATCCAGGATGCAATGGCGAAATGGGTGTAGCGTTCAAGCCATCCACTGCTGCCGTTGTTGTTCAGCATTTCTGCTGCCATGTTGTGGCGTTTCCACTGCCACACCACCAGCAGGCAAATCAGCAAGCCATTGAATGGCAAAATGGTGTCGTAAAACACATCGACCAACACATCAAAAAGCGACTTGTTGGCACCGGAATAAAAAGCGAATTCGCTAAGCCATTTCACTTGTCCAAACGACAATGCACTGAAAATGGCGCCTACCGACACAGCTGCAATCACAAAGCCAAGCGCTGCATTGCGGGTTTTTTTGCTTTCGGCTTTCAGGGCGGCCACGGGCACTTCAATAATCGACACCAGCGAGGTAATGGCGGCCACAAACGCCAACAGGAAGAAGGTGGCTGCGATCAGGCTGGATACGGCATATCCGAACTTGGGCACCATCGCCATAAAGATATTGGGGAAGAACGAGAAAATCAAACCCACGGAAGAATCACTGAGCTCGCTTGGGTTGGTGTTGGGGTAAATGGCGAAAATTGCGGGCAGGGTCATGAGGCCTGCCACCAGCGCCACGCCGGTGTCGGTGCAGGCCAGCATTTTGGCCGACTGCACCAGGTTGTCTTGTTTGCGCAAATACGAGCCATAGGTGATCAGAATACCCATGCCCAGCGACAGCGAGAAGAATGCCTGGGACAGGGCGCCGTTGACCACGCTCCAGGTGATTCGGTCCACCTGTGGCGTGAAATAAAACTTCAAACCGGCCATGGCATTGGGTAGTGTCAGTACAAATACAGCCAGGCCTATCAGCATGATGAACAGCATGGGCATGAGCAAGCGGGACGCTTTTTCAATGCCATCGCGCACACCACCTTTCAATACAAAAATCACCATGGCGATCACTGCCGCCAGGTAGGCAAATATCCATGGGCTGGTAATAAACCCGCCAAAATAAACAGGTGTGGCCAATTGGTCCAGCATGCCGCCCAGCACCAAGACCAAATAACCCAGCAGCCACACGGTGAGTACGCTGTAGAACACGGCAATCATGAACGGTGTAACCAAGGACAAGGCACCGGCCAATACCCAGCCCTTGTGTCCTTTTGAAATTTCACGAAAAGCACCCAGGGGGCTTTTCCCGGTGGCACGGCCCAAACTAAGCTCGGCGAGAATCAGCGGAAGGCAAATGGCCACCACGAAAAAAATGTACAGTAACAAAAACGCACCGCCGCCATTTTTAGCAGCAGCCACCGGAAAACCCACCAAATTGCCAATGCCCACGGCTGAACCTGCTGCGGCCAGCACAAAGCCGATTTTGGATGAAAACTGGTCTGGGTTGTTTTGCATGGCGGCGCGGTTTCCTCAACACAATAAGGACAAAAAATTGGGAATGTTTGCTGAATTATACGACCGCCACGTACTGCCTACCTTGCTTGATTTCGCATGTGGCATGAAAGCCATCAACAGGCAACGCCAGAAAGTGGTGCCCAAAGCCACGGGGCTGGTGCTTGAAATTGGAATTGGCACCGGCTTGAACATGCGCCATTACGACGCTTCCAAAGTTGAAAAAATTATCGGTCTTGACCCCGCCATGCAAATGCACCGCCTGGCGAAAAAACGAATTGATCAAACCGGTTTGAGTGTTGAGCTGATGGGGCTTCCCGCCGAGAAAATTCCATTACCCGATGCAAGCATTGACACGATTGTGATGACCTACACCCTGTGCACCATTCCTGAACCCCTGCAAGCTTTGAAGGAAATGCGCCGGGTCTTGAAACCAGGTGGAAAATTGCTGTTTTGTGAACATGGTGTTGCACCCGATGAACAGGTGCGCAACACGCAGAATCGTTTGCAACCCGTGTGGGGAAAGCTGGCCGGTGGTTGCCATTTGAACCGCGACATTCCCGCTTTACTGAAGGCGGGCGGTTTTCAGGTCGATGAAATTGAAACCATGTATGTGCCCGGCCCCAAGGCGTTTACATACAATTACTGGGGCCAGGCGTACTCGGAAAGCTAAGTCGAATATCAACCATTGAGCACGGCTGGGTAGCCCGCATCGCTGATTGTTTTGGCGAGGCTGGTTGCAGGTAAACTGCTTTCAACCTGAACCAGTTTTTTGCCCAAATCAATTTGCACGGTGGCGTTGGGGTCTAGCGTCTTCACTGCACGTTCCACATTGGCTGAACAGCCGCCGCATTTCATTTTCTCTACGGTAAATTCAATCATTGTTGCACTCCGGTGGGTTGATCACGATTGTAGTCTGAAGCTTCCAATCATGGTAAGGTCAAGTGCTTGACATTGACATCATGGGAAGGTTCATGCTGTGGATATTGTTCAACGGAGAATGCCATGAGTTCGAATCACACATTGAATATTGCCGTCGGCGGGATGAGTTGTGCGTCCTGTTCCAGCGCAGTCGAGAAAGCGCTGTTGAAAGTGCCGGGTGTGCAATATGCCACAGTGAACCTGGCCACAGAAAAAGCGCAGATTGAATTTTCCAATCCCGCCACCCCCGAGCAAATTGCCAAGGCAGTAGTCGATGCTGGTTATGAAGCCGAGGTTTTGAATCAGGCTGGTGAAAAAACTTTCACTCAAAGCGCACCTGCCAAGGAAGGTTTTGGTGAAGGTGCATTGGTTGCGATTGCAGCGCTTTTAACCTTGCCCTTGGTACTGCCCATGATCGCCATGCCGTTTGGAAAGCACTGGATGCTGCCGGGTTTCATGCAATTGTTTCTGGCCATTCCGGTTCAGTTCTGGTTGGGCGGGCGCTTTTACCGCGCTGGTTTGAAGGCCATTCAGAACCGCACCGGCAATATGGATTTGTTGGTGGCCATTGGCACCACAGCGGCATTTGGCCTGTCTGTTTACATGATGGAGCAGGGCAGCAGCCACCTGTACTTTGAAGCCTCGAGCGCGGTGATTACTTTGGTGATGCTGGGCAAGTGGCTTGAAGGCCGTGCGAAACGTCAAACCACGGCTGCAATTGCCGCTTTGCAGGCTTTGCGGCCCGACACAGCTCGCGTACGTCGTGACGGTGTGGAGCAAACCGTGCCAATGGCGCAGGTGCAATTGGGTGACCAAGTGGTGGTTCGCCCCGGGGAGAGGGTTCCTGTGGATGGTGTGGTGCTTGAAGGCAGCAGTCATGTGGACGAGGCCTTGATCACCGGTGAAAGCGAACCTGTGGTGAAAGCAGTGGGCAGCAAAGTGACCGGTGGAGCGGTGAACATTGATGGTTTGCTGTTGATCCAGACCAGCGCAGTGGGCACAGAAACGACACTGGCCCGTATTATTCGTTTGGTAGAAGATGCGCAGGCCGCCAAACCAGACATTCAAAAACTGGTCGACAAGGTCAGTGCCGTGTTTGTCCCCGTGGTGTTGGTGATCGCGCTGTTCACCTTGCTTGCGTGGGGATTTACAAGTAACTGGGAAGTGGCCATTTTGAATGCAGTGGCTGTGTTGGTGATCGCTTGCCCTTGCGCATTGGGTTTGGCCACACCCACGGCGATTATGGCGGGCACCGGGGTGGCTGCGCGCAACGGAATTTTGATCAAAGACGCACAGGCACTCGAGCTGGCCCACAGCATTAACACGGTGGTGTTCGACAAAACCGGTACTTTGACCGTGGGCAAACCCACCTTGATACAGTTTGAGGCCGTGCAGGGCGAAGCAGGCGCGATGCTGGCCAAAGCCGCTGCCGTTGAAGCGGGCAGCATGCACCCATTGGCCAGTGCAGTGAAAGACCGCGCCCAACAAGACCAGCTTGTTGTGCCCAAGGCCAGCGATTTGCAAGATGTTGCAGGCAAGGGATTGTCGGCCATGGTGGGTGAAGGCCGCGTGTATGTCGGCACCATTCGCTGGATGGAAGAACTGGGTGTTCCAGGCAACACCATGCAGCAACTATTGGGCAAGTTGAACCCCAATGCAGCGACCCGTTCCTGGGTTGCGGAAGAAACCGGCACGGGCATTCGTTTGCTGGGTGCACTGGCCTTCGGCGATGAACTGAAACCCAGCGCACATGGTGCTGTCAGTTCATTGCACAGGCTTCATGTGAACACGGTTTTATTGACAGGCGACACACAAGCCAGCGCTGAGCGAGTGGCCACTGAGTTGGGAATTCAACAGGTGTTGGCCGAACAACTGCCCGGCGACAAATCCAGGGCAGTGGCTGCGCTTCGCGACGCCAATGACCATGGCAAACAGGTGGTGGCCATGGTGGGCGACGGCATTAATGATGCGCCTGCGCTGGCGGTGGCCGATGTCAGCTTTGCTATGTCCACCGGGACCGACGTGGCCATGCATACAGCCGACATCACGCTGATGCGTTCTGACCCCAGCTTGGTGGCGCAAACCATCGACATTTCACGCCGCACCTACAACAAGATCAAACAGAATTTGTTCTGGGCCTTCATCTACAACGCGGTGGGTATACCGCTGGCCGCCCTTGGTTACCTGAACCCCGTGCTGGCGGGCACGGCCATGGCCCTGAGCTCGGTCAGTGTGGTGACCAACGCCTTGATGTTGCGTAACTGGAAGCCTGCCAATTCTGGCAAATGAGAAGGAGCCCGACATGGACATGACAATAAACACGCCTTACTACACCATCGGCGAGGCCGCGATGGAGTCGGGTATCTCCGCGAAAATGATTCGCCACTATGAGCAAGTGGGTTTGTTGAAGGAAGCTGCGCGAACCGATGCAGGTTATCGCCTGTACAACGACCGCGATTTACATGTGTTGCGCTTTATTCGCCATTCACGCGACCTTGGTTTTTCAATCAAACAGATCGAGGAATTGCTGGGGCTGTGGCAAGACAAAACACGTCCAAGCCGTGAAGTGAAGAAACTGGCGCAGTCGCATTTGAGTGCGCTGGAATCCAAAATCCGCGAACTGAATGCGATGAAGTCTGAACTTGAACGACTGGTACATTGCTGCAAAGGCGATTCTCGGCCCGACTGCCCAATCCTCGAAGGATTGGCTGCTGAGTGATCAGTGATTGCCCGGAACCACTGCGGTGTGACCCGACTCGGTTTTACTGACTGTGACAGGAAGCCCGTACAGCACGCTCAAAGTGTTGGAGGTTATCACCTGGTGGGCGGGGCCTTGCGTGAGCACTGCACGCCCTTTGAGCAAGCAGGCGGTGGCATTGACGCCCAGCGCATCTTGTGGATTGTGCGTGCTCAGCACCACACTTTTTCCAGCGGCTGCCAGTGATGCCAATGTGTTCATGACCTTGGCTGCATTCGCAAAGTCGAGATTGGCAGTGGGCTCATCGAGAACAAGAGTTTGCGCACCCTGGCACAAGGCACGCGCAATCAGCACCAACTGTTGTTGACCGCCGGAAAGCAGATGGAAATCTCGTTGTTTCAAATCATGAATACCCAATTGTTCCAGAGCGTCGTGAACAAATTGGTGGTCGGCGTGTGTGGGGCCACCGAACAAGCCCCAATGTGTGGTTCGACCCATTAACACGGTATCCCACACGGAAAACCCGAGGTTGTTGGCATGGCTTTGCGGTACATAAGCCAAGTGCAACGCAAGTTCTCGCGCAGCCAGCTGTTGCACTGGGGTGCTGTTGATCAACACCCGCCCCGCGCAGGGTGGTATTAGGTTCAAAAGCGTTTTGATCAGCGTACTTTTGCCGCTTCCATTGGGGCCGAGCAGGCAAAGTATTTCGCCTTGCTTCAGTTCCAGATCAATGTGCTCAAGCACGGCACAGCCGCCGTGGCCCACAGACAGGTTTTCTGTTTTCAGGCTCAATGGTTGGCCCCCGCACGCCGCAACAGCAATCCCAGAAAGAAGGGTGCACCCACCAGTGCAGTCAGAATACCCAGCGGTATTTCAAGATCGCCCAGGCTTCTCGATGCCGTGTCGACAAGAAGCAGGAACAGCGAACCCATCAGGATTGACATGGGGAGAAGGCGGGCCAGGCTGGGTCCGACAAGCAGGCGTGCTGCATGGGGAATCAGCAAGCCGATCCAGCCGATTACACCAGCCACGGCCACCACAGCGCTCGTCATGATCGTGGCCAGCGCAATCACTGCGATTCGAAGGGGTTTAACCTGGACCCCCAAAGCATTCGCTTCAGCTTCGGGCAGGCTAAGTACATTCAAACGCCAGCGCAGCAAATACAGCGCCGAGCAGGCCACCAATACCACGGGTGCCACTACCCACACCTGGGACATTTGCATACCGCTTAAACTGCCGAGTAACCAGAAGGTGATGGCCGGTAACTGATCGTATGGGTCTGCAAGAATTTTCAGCAGGGAAGTGATTGCACCCGCCAGGGCACCCAAAACCACACCGGTCAACACCAGCACCAAAGTTCGGTCTGCATGTTGAATCGCTTTGCCCAGCGCGATCACCAGCGCTACAGCAGCAAGTCCGCCTGCAAAAGCCAGGCTTTGTACACCAAGTACCGGCAAGCCCAAAAACAAGCCGAGCACAGCGCCCAAGCCTGCCCCGGAGGACACACCCAGAATATCGGGGGACACCAGCGGGTTTCTGAACAGCAATTGATAGGCAGCACCTGCTGCTGCCAGCGCAGCGCCGACCAAAATGGCGCCGAGCGTGCGGGGCAAGCGAATGTCTTGAACCACTTGAACAGCGATTGGTTCGCCAGTGCCCAACAGGGCATGCAAGCTTTCCAGAAGCCCCAGAGGATACGCGCCCAAGGTGAGCGAAAGCGCGGCAAAGCCGATCAATGTGATCAGCAGCAAGGGCAGGCTGTAAGGAAGGACAGCTCTAGGCATGAGGGGCGCGGCAGTGAATTAGAGCCCGAGTATACCGCAGGCCTGCCGCGCCAATATCAGCTTTGAAGCATCTGTTGAATGACGCTTTTCAACACGCGGGCAATGTCGTCGGCTTTCATGTTCGGGTCGCGTATGGCGCGAATTTGAAGTCCATCGAACAAGGCCATCAGAATGGTGGATTTCGCAGCAAGGTTGAGCTCGCAGGGAGTTGAGTTTTTCAGGGGCTGAATGCCTTTGATCAGTTGGGTGACCTTTTCCCGAATGACTGTATCCGTGCCTTGAACGGTTGCTGCGACTTTTGGATTCCGGGCGGCCTCCGCCAAAATCTCGGTGTCAAGTTCACTGCGGTCGATGCGCCTTTGCACACCCTCATCGACAGTGCCGAGCATGGCTTTCAGAATGTCTTTTTCCCCCTGAATTTTTGCGATCCGCTCCAGTGCCTGGTCAAGGTCGCGTTTGACCATCGCTTCAATGATTGCTTCTTTGCTCTCGAAGTAATTGTAGATGTGGCCAGCACTCATGCCGAAAGATTTCGCAATCTCCGACATGCTGGCACCGTGAAAACCACTTTTCCTGAAACACTCCGCTGCTGCATCCAGAATTTGTTGTCGGCGAAGTTCTGCTTTGCTGCCAGGTGCTTTCAAGTCCTGATTCATTTTATTCTCCTTGTGCTGCGGTATTTTGCTTTGCACGTTTGTTGCCAAACAAACGGGTTACCACTACGAAGAAAATGGGTACGAAGAAAATGCCCAACACGGTTGCAGAAATGGTGCCGCCCAATACGCCGGTACCGATCGCATTTTGACTGCCCGAGCCCGCACCTGTCGAAATAGCCAAGGGCACTACGCCGAGGCCAAAGGCCAGCGAGGTCATGATAATGGGGCGCAAACGCATGCGCACTGCATCCAGTGTGGCTTCCAGCAAGTCACGGCCTTGGTCGAATTGTTCCTTGGCAAATTCAACAATCAGAATTGCGTTTTTCGCCGACAAACCCACAGTGGTCAGCAAGGCCACCTGGAAGTACACGTCATTGGCAAGGCCGCGGCCACTGGCTGCCAGCAAGGCACCCACCACACCCAAAGGCACAATCAGCATGACCGCAAATGGAATGGACCAGCTTTCATACAGTGCCGCCAAACACAAAAATACGATCAGCAGCGAAAGCGCATAAAGCAGTGGCGCTTGCGAACCAGACTGTCGTTCTTCGTATGACAAGCCTGTCCACTCAATGCCCATGCCTTCTGGCAGGTTTGCAGCGATGGCTTCCATTGCATCCATGGCGTCGCCCGAGCTCATGCCGGGTGCAGCTTGCCCTTGAATTTCCACCGCAGGCAAACCGTTGTAGCGCTCAAGGCGTGGAGATGCCATGGACCATTGCGCCGATGAGAAGTTGGAGAAGGGCACCATTTCGCCGTCGTTGTTGCGCACGTAAAACCGGTTCAGGTCTTCCGGCAACATGCGGAACGGTGCGTCGGCCTGCATGTACACGCGTTTTACACGGCCGCGGTCCAGAAAGTCATTGATAAAACTGCCACCCCAGGCTGAGGTGAGTGTGTCGCTGATCTCTGAAACGCTCACACCCAGGGCACCGGCTTTGGCATTGTCAATGTCAAGTTGGTACTGCGGCGTGTCGGCTGTTGCATTGGGGCGAACACCCATCAAAACCGGGTTTTTGGCTGCTTCGCCAATCATGGTGTTTCGAGCTTGAATCAGCGCATCGCGCCCCAAACCAGTTCGGTCCTGAATAAACAGGTTAAAGCCTGAAGCATTGCCCAACTCCCGAATGGCAGGTGGTGCAAATGCAAAGGCCTGGGCTTCAGGCCAGCTTGCAAATTCAGCCGAGGCGCGTTGCACGATGCCGGCAGCTGAATTTTCTTTGCCGGGGCGTTCGCTCCAGTCGCGCAGGCGTACAAAACCAATACCCGAGTTTTGGCCGGTACCTGAGAAGCTGAAACCGGCTACGGTGAACAAAGATTTCACATTGTCACCTTCCTCATTCAGGAAGTAATCTTCCATCTTGGCCAGTACTTGCAGGGTTTGTTCTTGCGTAGCACCCGCTGGCAACTGCACCTGTGTGAAGAATACGCCTTGGTCCTCATCCGGCAAGAATGAGGTGGGTAAGCGCGTGAACATGAACGCGGTAATCGCCAGCAAGCCGCCGTAAATGATCAGCGAGCGCCCCGACTTGTGCAGCATGCGCCCAACAGCGCCCTGATAACGTGCGTTGCTTGAATCAAACTTGCGGTTGAACCAGCCGAAGAACCCTTTTTTCTCGTGGGTGTGCCCCTTTTCAACGGGTTTTAGCATGGTGGCACACAAAGCAGGTGTCAGCACCAGTGCCACAATCACCGACAAGGCCATGGCCGACACAATGGTGATTGAAAATTGCTTGTAAATGACGCCAGCAGAACCCGGGAAGAATGCCATGGGTACAAACACGGCCGACAGCACCAAACCAATACCCACCAAGGCACCGGTAATTTGGTCCATCGATTTTCTCGTGGCCTCCAAAGGAGATAAACCTTCTTCGGCCATTACACGTTCAACGTTTTCAACCACCACAATCGCGTCGTCCACCAGAAGGCCGATAGCCAACACCATGGCAAACATGGTCAACGTGTTGATTGAAAATCCGAATGCGGACAGCACTGCAAATGTACCCAGCAACACCACGGGTACCGCAATCGTTGGAATCAACGTGGCCCGGAAGTTTTGCAGGAACAGGTACATCACGAGGAACACAAGAATAATGGCCTCGATCAGGGTTTTGACCACACCTTCAATGGAAATTTTCACGAACGGTGTGGTGTCGTAGGCCACGTCCCATTCCATGCCTTCGGGGATGAGGGGTGTAATACGCTCCATCTCGGCGATTACGCCTTCAGCGGTGTCCAGCGCGTTGGCACCCGAGGCCAGGCGGATACCAATACCGGATGCATTGCGTCCGTTCCAGCGTGGCAAAATATTGTAGTTTTCACTGCCATAATCAATACGCGCCACGTCTTTCAGACGCACAGTGGCTCCGTCTTCCGTAGTGCGCAAAATAATTTGTTCGAAGTCTTTGGGTGTTTCCAGCAAGGTTTGCGCGGTGATGGTTGCCGTGAGCGTTTGACCTTTCACAGCCGGTGCCCCGCCCAATTCACCCGCCGACACCTGCGCGTTCTGGGCCAGCACGGCACTTCGAATGTCGCCCGGTGTCACTTTGAACTGGTTCATTTTGTCTGGGTTTAGCCAAATGCGCATGGCATATGGACTACCAAACACTTGCACCTCGCCCACACCGGTCACGCGGCTAACAGTGTCTTGCACATTGGTGGTAATAAAGTCGGCGAGCTCGGTGGAGGTATATGCACCATCCACTGCCGTAAATGCAATTACAAGCAAATAGCCTGTTGCACTTTTGGTCACTTGAATGCCCTGACGTTGAACGGCGTCGGGCAGCAGAGGCACAGCCAAACTCAATTTGTTTTGAACTTGCACCTGGGCAATATCGGGATTGGTGCCGGGCTCAAAGGTAAGTTCGATCCGCAGGCGGCCAGTGGAGTCGCTGGTGGACTTCATGTAACGGAAACCATCCAGGCCTGTCATGCGTTGCTCAATCACCTGAGTGACCGAATCTTGCAGGGTTTCTGCCGAAGCACCCGGGTAAGTGGCTTGAATGGTGACAGCGGGTGGTGCAATGGCCGGGTATTGCGCCACAGGCAAATTGAAAATGGCCAACGCGCCGGCCAACATGATAACAATCGCGATCACCCACGCAAAAATGGGGCGATCAATAAAAAATCGGGACATGGTACTGCTCCTGCCAGGCGTTGTTTACTTGTTCTCAGAGTCGGAAAGGATTTCAACTTCCTGACCGGGGCGAACTTTCTGGATACCTTCGACAATCAGGCGATCACCCGCTTGAAGGCCCTCGGCAATCAGCCACTGGTCGCCAATGGCTCTGGCTGTTTCTACGCTGCGTTTTTCAACTTTGTTGTCCTGACCCACCACGAAAGCAGTTGGCGCACCGGTTGCATCGCGCATGATGCCTTTTTGCGGCACCAGAATACCGGCTTCGCGCACGCCTTCTTCAAGTGAGGCTCGAACATACATGCCGGGTAACAACTGCAGTTTGGGGTTGGGGAACACCGCGCGCAAGGTAACTGTGCCTGTGTTCTGGTCCACGGTCACATCGCTGAATTGCAGTTTGCCTTCTTGTGCGTAGCTGGAACCATCTTCAAGCTTCAAGGTAACTTTGGCGGCGTCTTTGCCCGCGCTTTTCAGCACACCACTTTCCAGGTCACGCTTGAGTTGAAGCAGTTCGCTGGTGGATTGTGTCAGGTCGACATAGATTGGATCCAGTTGCTGAATGGTGGTCAGTGGGTTGGCTTGCCCTTGTTGTACCAAGGCACCCGGCGTAATGCTGGAACGGCCGATTCGACCACTGATGGGTGCAGTCACCTTGGTGTAGTTCAGGTTGATTTGCGCCGATTGAACGGCGGCTTTGCCCGAGGCCACATCGGCCTCGGCCTGTTTCAGCGCCGCGTAGGCATCATCACGTTCTTGCTGACTGACGGCGTTGAGTTTGGCCAGTTCCTGGAAGCGATCGTTTCGAATTTTCGCGCTGGTCAGGTTGGCTTGCGCTTTTTCAAGCATGGCTTTGGCACTTGCATATTCGGCTTGATAGGTGGAAGCGTCAATTTGATACAGGGATGTGCCTGCTTTGACATCACCACCTTCCTGAAACTGACGCGCCTTGATGATGCCATTCACTTGGGGGCGTACCTCGGCGATCAGGTAGGGACTGGTTCGCCCAGGAAGTTCGGTGTAAAGCGATACGGGCTTGGCAGCCACATCAAACACCCGAACTTTGGGCAGGGCAGGTGCGGCTGCGGCATTTGCACCGCCTTCTTGACTGCCGCAGCCGGCCAGGGTCAACGTGCCAACAGTCAACAAGGCGCTGGTGCCCAGCGCGATTTTTCTTTTATTAATCATGGTACTACCTCGAAATTAGCAATGCGGGAACAATGAATAGACAAGAATCCTGAATGAACGTTCATTTTTTCATTGAAAAAATTGACTGTCAAATAGGGACAAGTACGCATAGCGGACTAATACAGGTGTAGCACCCCCTAATTTTAGGGGGTGTGTGTGGCTCCGCTACGCATTATTTTTCATAAGTTCGATCGTTAAAATTTCTTGCGGAGCTTGTCATGAAATCAAAATTAATAGTTGCCGCAGCATTGGGCTTCATTCCAGGTTTGGCCTGGTCAATTGACCGCATTCAGGGTGCTGACAGTGGTTTGAACTGTGATGCAATCGCTACTCAGCAAACCGAAATGAACCGCTACATCGAGGCGGGTAACACAGAGCGTGGCTTGGGGACTGCGGCGGCGGGTGGTGCGGCCAACGTAGGTGGGCAGGTGGCTACTGCGCAGGTTGCAGGTGGTTTGTTCGGCGCTTTTGGTGGTATTGCAGCGAAAGTGGCGGGCACCTTGGCGCAAGACGAGGCCGAGGCTGCAATTGGCCCCGATCCAGCGGCGGTTGAAAAAGCCAAACTGGCTGCCAACCGAAACGACTTTCTGACCCAATTGGCGTTGGCGAAAAATTGCGCCACACCGGGTGGAGAAAAAATACTGAGCCTTGAGGAGTTTCAGAAAGTTGCGACTGCGGCACCGATTGGTTCAGTGAAGGCGCAGGCGATGACATCGGAATTGGTGTTGTCCACGTTGAAGGAGCCCGTATCGATTTTGTCCACCAGCGGGGTGGCGGACGGGAACTTGAAGATCAAGGGTAAAAAAGTATTCTTGACTGAGTACCGGGTGCTGTTCGATGTCAGTGGCGAGGTCAAGGCGAATACCCGGGGTGGCTATTTGCTGGGCAGCGATTACGGCTCAACCCGTGTCACGGTGAAGTATAAAATTCCCAATGTCGATGTGGCTGCTTTTCAGGCCATCACCGACAAGGCGTTCGAAGACTTTAAATCCCGGATGGCCACCACTGGGCTTGACTTGACCTATGGCAATCCACCTGAGGGTGGCGTGTATGACGCCACGCAGCAGGGCAGTACACCCGAAGCCCCTGTTTACATTACCAAAGACGTCGGACATTCCAAACGTGTATTTCTGGTCATGGCCCCCACGGGCATGAAGTTGATTTCGCGAGGGTTCACCGGTATTGGTGCTGGCAACATTGGCAATCGCATTGCCTGGGGCGGAAAAAACTATGAAGGCATGAACGTAACCCAAACCATCAATATCGCTGATCACGAATCCTCAGGGTCGGGTTCATCCATTTTCAGAAAACGTTCTGAGGCGGATGCCAAATCGGGCATGAGTGTGGCAGCAGGTACTGGCGAGTTTCTGGTTCAAACCCATGTCAGCGGCAATTTGCTGCGGGCAGACAACCCTGTCTTGATTGCGGGGCAGTTCGCCAATTTCAAGGATGTTGGGGGATTTGATAGCGACAAAAATACCGCTTTGCGCGTGGTTGGCACACTTCAAAACCTGGCAGGCATGGGCGCTGACAAATTCAAAACCGTTGAAAAAGAGGTGGAACTGGATGGTGCGGCAACTGCCCGAATGGCTTTGCAAGGCTTGGCCACCATGAACCAGGCGGTGGCTGAATCAATTCGTTAACCCAGTCTGAAACGAGCAAAGATGACTCTCGGAATGAATATTGCATCGATTCGCGCTTAATCTATCAAGAATCATGTTTTGTTATTTTCCGGGAGCGATACTTTGGACCTTTCATCAATCGTGATCGTGGGCGGCGGAGCAGGTGGCCTGGAGTTGGCCTGCAAACTGGGGCGCAAGCTTGGCCCCGACCGCGTTACGCTGGTCGACGCCAAGATGTACCACATCTGGAAGCCATCATTGCATGAAGTGGCGGCAGGCACGCTGGACATTCACCAGGAGGGTTTGTCTTACCCCATGTTGGCCCACAACAATGGGTTTAATTTTGTTCTGGGTGCCATGGAGGGTTTGAACACGGATGACAAGCAGGTTGAAATAGCAGCCGTTCGTGATGATGTGGGCGATGAAGTGTTGCCCAAGCGTGTGTTGCAGTTTGGAACGCTTGTGATCTCCGTGGGCAGTCAATCCAATTATTTCGGTGTGAAAGGTGCGCAAGACTTCACCATTTCGCTGGACGGTCCGCAACAAGCCGAGAGCTTTCGCTTAAAAATGCTCAAGCAACTGGCCACGCTCGATTTGCGCAAAAAACTGGATCCATCGGCAAGCCTGGACATTGTCATCATTGGTGCTGGCGCTACAGGTGTTGAGTTGGCCGCCGAGCTGCGGGAAGCAAGCCATGTGCACAGCCGCTACGGCTTTAGCCGAATTGATGCAGCCAGCGATGTGACCATTACCATTCTTGAAGGTGCGCCCAGTATTTTGCCGGTGCTGCCGGAAAGTGTGTCCAGCGCGGCTTTGCGTTTGCTCGAGCAACGCCATATTACCGTGGTCAACAATTGCAGGGTGGTGGAAATTTCATCCAAGCAAGTGGAGGACGCCAGTGGCAATCGCTACAAAGCTGATTTGTGCGTGTGGGCGGCAGGCATCAAGGCACCGGCGTGGCTGGCGAATTTGGGCTTGCCAGTGAACCGCAACAATCAACTGGAAGTCGGGGGTGACTTGCGGGTCAAGGGCCAGCAGCATATTTTTTCATTGGGCGATTGTGCGGCTTGTATGCAACCTGATGGCAGCATGGTGCCTCCCCGCGCGCAATCGGCGCATCAGCAGGCCGACTATGTTTACAAAACGATCCTGAATGCCGAACGTGGCAAGGCAGCGTTGGGTAAACCTTACCTGTACAAAGACCATGGTTCTCTGGTGTCGCTGGGTTCTCGCAGCTCGGTGGGTAGTTTAATGGGCGGCCTGTTCAAGGCAAGCAGCATGTTTGTGGAAGGTTTTTTTGCGCGCAGCATGTACGCAAGTTTGCACCTGATGCACCACTATGCAGTGCTGGGTGGTATGAAAACTTTTTTGCTGGCCATGGCGCGTTTTCTGCTCAAACGCGCTACGCCTTTGGTGAAATTGCACTGAGCCGTCTCAGCAGGTTTTTGGGTCAGCAGGTGCGCAGGTCTGCCACGGCCTGCTTGCCGAAATCCGGGCTGAGGAGATAGTGCACCAATCGTTCTCCAGCCATGTCCGGATTGCTCAGGGCATTGCTGTTTTTTAGCTCAATAAATCGCTGTTTGTTGGGAAACAGCGATTCATCAGTTTCCCGAATTTGTGTTTGCATGTCAGTGTCGATTACGCCGGGCGCCAAGCTGCAAATGGTGACGTTTGGCAGTTTGTCTTGTTGAACAGCCTGTGCATGCATATCGAGCGCCGCCTTGGTGGCGCAGTAAACGCTCCAGCCTGGGTAGGCACTTTGGGCGGCACCACTGGACACATGCAATATTCGTAGTTGTTGATTGCCCTGAATTTTTCGGGTGAGCATGGCGCTCAGCGCCAGCGGCACTGCAACATTGAGCTGAATACTGCGGGAAATATCAGGAGTGGCTTGAGCATTCAATGGACCTATTGGGGACACCACACCTGCATTGTTAATTAAAAGCAAAAGTGTTGTGTTTGCAATGAATTCCAGTAACTGCGTGCTGCTTTCAAGCTGCCCAAGTGCGCCATGCTCAGCCAAATCGAGGCTAATTTGCTGAAGATCCTTGTTGTATTCCTGTTGAAGTGCTGTGTTTTGTGATCGGGAAATGCCCAGCACAGGATGCCCTTGGTTCAGCAACGCGCGGGCAATGCCCAAGCCAAGCCCTTTGCTATGGCCTGTTATTATCGCTTTAATCATTGTTTTTGATTCAATTTCAGATACAGAATTGAGCTGGCCAGCAACAAAGTGACCGCATTGGCCACTACAACAGGCCATTGCCGCACCATTAAACCGTAAACAAGCCATAGAAGCACGCCCAAACAAAAACACGCGTACATGCCCAAAGAAATACTTCGGGTGTCGCGTGTTTTCCAGCAATACACCACCTGTGGAATAAAAGAGAAGGTGGTGAGTGCGGCGGCCACAAAGCCCAAGGTTTGGGCCCAATCCAGTTGCATTAGTCGGCCTGTATTTTCTGGGCTGTTTCCTTGTAGGCGGCAATGCGCCCACCGCCTATGGCAATCGCTTTGTTGATGGCTGCACGGGCTTCATTCTTGCGATCCAATTTGAGCAGGGTTTCAGCCAGGTTGTTCCAGGCATCTGCCATGTCGGGGTATACACCCACTGCCTTGCGATAATGCTGTTCGGCCTCCACGTAGCTTTTAGCCCCATAAGCCAGGTTGCCCAAGCCGAAATGAAACCACGGCTCGGTGGGCCAGGTTTTTGCACCTTGTTGGTAAGCTTGGCCAGCTTTCTCGGTGCTGGAACGTTCCAGTGCAACCGCTGAGTTCAAATAGCCTTGCGCATTGACATAGCTGGGTGGTTCAACGCTTGTTTTTATGACGGTAAAGCCCCAGTTTTGTGAACGTTCCCAAAGCTTCAGGAAAGTGGCCACTGGTATCAGCTCTCGTTCTTTGGGGCCTGAGCGCAAAATCATGTTGTTGCTACCGGGCTCGTAACCCACCACCACGGCGTAATGCCATTGCGGCGCCATGGGCAGTGAAAGATTAAGAAGAACCACCACGGGTGCACCTGCATTCAGGGCATCAAACAGGGCAGGAAGCTTGGGTTCTATTTGGTAACTCAGGTAGCCTAAACGGCGGGGGGCTGCCAGCATTTCAAGTTGCAAGCTGCCTTGGCGACCTGGCAGGTAAACCAGTTCAGCCAGTTTGTTGGGGTCGGTGTTTTCACCGGCGTGGTTAAGCACCATGGCCAATGTAGACGGGCCGCAATAAAACTCTTCCTGTGCGAAAAAGGGCACATTTTTCAGTTCAACGGGGGCTTGGGTCTGGACGGTATTTTGAAGGTCTTGCGGGACTGTTGGCAAAATTGAGCAAGAGGCCAACAGCCCTACAAGTACAGCTGAACCCGCCAAGCGGGTCCAGGCGGTACTAGAAAAACTTAATTTCATCGAGCGGATCGGGTAAACGGAAATACCTTGGTGAGGCCAAGAATGTCGGTTACCAACAAAATAATGAAGACAGTAAATAGTACACCAACAATACCGGCACCTGCGGGTGCGTTCTCAATGTGGGCGGCCAGCTTCTGTGCTTCTTCTTCGGTCATGGAATCAACGCGCGCCTTGGCGACTTCAGGGCTTACGCCATGGGCTTGCAGGGCTTTCGCGATGTCTTCACGGTCAAAGAATTGCTTGAGTTCGGAGCGATCTTGCTGATGCATGGCGACCGCTTCTTCGGTGCTCACGATTGCGGCGTGGGCGGGTGCCACGATAAAGCTGCTTGAAAAGCTCAACAAAACTGCCATTGCTGTTGCGCGCATAGTTTTAGTCATTTTATTACTCCATCATTCTTGTGTGTGGGAAAGACCATCATAGAGTTAAACAAGCTTTGGTGCTTGCTTATTCCGAGTCAACCAAACGAAGGTCTCCGCGTTTTAGTTGACATCACGGCAAGGAGGATTTGTGATGAAAACTCGATTGTTCAGAATTTTTTCGGCCAGTTTTGCTGTTTTGACTGGTCTTGCCTTGGCGCCCATGCAAGCCCAGGCTGTCAATATTTCAATTGGCGTGGGCGGGGAGGTGCTTCCCGGCGTGTATGGTTCAGTCAATATCGACAACGGGCGCTACCCGGCGCTGGTGTATGCAGAACCCCTGATCGTGACTCGCCCTTCACGAATCCTGTCTCCGGTGTACTTGCATGTACCTCCGGGGCACTTGAAAAAGTGGGGTCGTTATTGTGGTCGCTATGATGCATGTTCACGTCCCGTGTACTTTGTGAAGTCTCGCGATTACTACGACTTCAGCCCGCGTTACATTGAACAGCGCTACATTTATCGCGATCGTGTGACTTATGTGAATCGTGGTGGCTATGACCGTCGCGATTATTATGATCGTCGGGATTACGACCGTCGCGATTACGACCGCCGAGACTATCGTGAGTATCGTCGGGACCATGATCACCGTGGGCACGGTAAACACTGGAAACACGATGATCGGGGTCATGGTCATGGCAAACATGGTCGGGGTCGAGACGACTAAACTGTCAATAATTGGTTTTAATTTCAATTCACAAAGCCGGCTGGTTCAGCCGGCTTTGTTTTTTTATCTGCAAGAGGTTAATCATTTGTAAGTAAAAAGCTGACATAATGTCAGGGTGTGTGTTCTTGAACAATTGTTTGATTGATTTTCGGTTTGATATCGCGATAAGCTTTATCTAGTTGAAAAATAAGTGAAATATTTTTCTTTTACACAAATAAGGGGGTAAAATTCACCCTATTCATTCCTATTATTTTCAGTGTTGGATGGCAAAGTGATTAGGTAATATTTTGATTAACACTTTTTGACTAACCCATTCGACAAAGACAATCCCATCATGAAAACCCTGTCCAAATTACGTCAGCGAGGCGCGCTCATGATTGAGCTTGTGCTGACACTGCCCATATTGCTGGCTGTGATTTTCGCGATTGTCGAGTATTCGGTGTTGTTGGGGGCCATGCTGATCATGAACAACACCACCAGTGAAGCGGCGCGACAAGCCACGGTGTACCGCAGCGGTTTTGCAGTCAGTGATTATGAAAGCTTTGCGCAAGACGCTCTGGAAGACTTGTTACCCACTTACGTGGGCTCATTTCGGGAAAGCGTGGTGCCCTCGGTAAATTCCTTTGCTTGCGGCGATTCAACCTGCTTGCGGGTGCGTCTTGATTATCCCAACTACAGCAGTAACCCCCTGGTCGGAAACTCCTTCTTCATTCCTTTGCCTGAGAATTTGTCAGCAGAGTCCACTACACGTGTGGAGCCGAACGATGGTTAAGCTAAATTCACAGCAATCACAACGCGGCGCCTATTCAATTCTGACGGTGTTTGTCCTCACCATGAGTCTTGGAGCCATGGGTGTTTTGGCGGTGGGGCACATAGCTTGGGAAAAAACCCGCTTGCAAGGTGTTGCTGATCTGGTTGCCCTGACTGCTGCTCGCCAGTTGTCCAACGGACCTGAATTTGCCGAGGCGCAGGCCATAGCCCTGGCCAACGGTGTGAGCGAAGACGACGATTTGACCATTGAGTGCATAATCGACGATGCACCCACCAACGATTGTGATAATGCCATTACCAGCAGGGTCACCATTGTTCGTCCAGTTAATGGGTTGTTGGCTTTTTTACCAAACCGTGAGGTCACAGTGCTGGCCGAAGCCACTGTGGCACCTACGGTGGTGGGATCTGTATCAAGTGGCTTGCTCAGCCTAGACACCAATCAATCTGCTCTGTTGAATGGCTTGCTGACCGCACTGGGTGGCGGTGCAATCAATTTGAATGTGGCCCAGTGGGGCAGTTTGCTGGGCAGCGACATTCGCGTGGACTTACTGGATTTGGCAATTGGCCTAGACGCTCTTAGTGTTAATGAGTTGTTGTCGCTAGAGATTTCGGCTTTGGGTTTGCTGCAAGAGGCCTTGTTGCTGGGCAACGCGGAGGAAGCCGACAAAATGGAAGTCCGAGGCGTTCTGAGTGCCTTGAGTGGACCTTTGAACAATGTCAATGTGTCTGTGGGCGATATCTTGGCTCTCGATTTATCGGGCCGAACCAACACTACATTGGACGTTAACCTGGGTCAGTTGGCGCAAGTCACTTTGCTTAACGCAGTTGAAGGCGTAGGTTATGTGCTGCCCATTTCATCGGGATTACTGAATCTGGATGTAGGAGTGAATATTCTGGAAGCCCCACAGATATTTGTCGGCCGGAAAATGCCTTACAAAGACCCAATCGCCACTGGCCGAACAGCGCAGGTGGCGTTGGATGTGCGTGTTCGCCAGCTTTTGAATCTTAACTTGCCACTGATTAATTTGAGTGCGCTTGATTTGGGGCTTCAACTGCGTGTGGCAGGTGGCCTGGCCGAGGTAAATGAACTGACATGCAGGTATCCCCGTTCAACCAACAATATGGTGATGACAGTGGTCCCTGCCTTGACCGAAGTTTGTATTTCTGACAGTGCCAGTAACTTGAACACCACCGTGGGGTCGCTGGAATGTGGCGCGCCCGCAAATATTCTAAATGTGAATCTTCTGGGTTTGGTGAATGCCGGTGTTACCTTGGCTGCGGAAATCAGCTTACGCTCTGATCCCGTTCAATACAGTTTCGATGGCGTTGCGCCCTTTAGTGAAATCATCGATTTAAGCGTGGGTGAAACGCTGAGCAATTTGTTGCAGAATATCGAGTTAAACTTAGGTATTGATCTGCCACTGTTAGGGCCTTTAATCACCGGTACTGTCAACGGATTAGTGGATGTGTTGCTCAAAGCGCTTGATCCCGTGTTAAGCCCGATCCTCGGACTGGTAGGCAATATTCTCGATGGTTTGTTACAGGTACTGGGTGTCGATTTAAATACGGTAACTGTGAATGTGGATTCCATGGACTGTCAAAGCGTGGTCTTGACGCGTTGAAGGATTACTCAATCCACTTGCACAGGATCGCTTTTTTGTAAGCCGTACACTGCCGCCAGCGCAGTGCCGGCCAACACCACCAGCCCGCCAATCAAAGTGTGCCAACCCACCGTTTCGCCCAGAAACAGATTGCCCCAAAGCACGCCGAACACCGGGGTTAGAAAGGTCACGGTGAGTGCAGAGGTAGGCCCTATGTCCATCACCAGCCTGAAGTAGAGAAGGTAAGCCACGCCGCTGCACAACACGCCCACTCCCAGAATGGCCAACCAACTGCTCATGGCGGGCATTTGCTCCGGCAGATTGAACGGCACAAAGGGCAGCAAAATAAAAGAACCCATCAGCAAGCAACCAAAGGCATTGGTCAGCGGGTCAATATCACTGCCCAGGTATTTGGCCATATTGGTTGCAATGCCATAACAGGCTGCGGCTGCAAGGGCAGCCGCCACTCCCAACCCGGTACCTTCCGTGTTCAGGGTTGCTGCGTCAAAGCCCACAATAATGGCCACACCCAACAGGCCGAGAACAAGGCCAAGCAAAGCCATGGGTGAGGGCACTGCACGGGTCCACACCAAGGCAACGAGCGCAGCCCAAATCGGGGCGGTGGCGTTGATGATCACCAGCACCGACGCGGTGACCGTGAACGAAGCATAGGCCACCAAGGTGAAAGGCAAGGCGGAGGCAAATACGGCAATCACAGCAATTAACTTCCAGCGCTTGGCAACCTGGGTTTGCTTGCGAGTTAGCGCAAAAAGCCCACCCAGAAAAAGTGCGCCAAACGCCACCCGAAGAGCAGCCATGAAGGCGGGGGCCATGTCGGCTGCTGCAATTTTGTAAAACACGAAGGATGAGCCCCAGATCATGGACAGCAACAACAATCGCAGCGCACTGGCTTGACTCATGGTTTTCAGCAGGTGGTGAGTGAATGCGCAAGTATGCTTAAAATAGCGCGACGCGTGATGGTGCTGGGTTGAATTCCCCCAACAATTCATAGTTTGATGTCAGATCAGTGCGCTTCGTCTTCCATGCGTTTGCGAAACTCGATGGTGTCTCCGTCGGCCAGTAGTTGTGTAATTTTGAGTGGCGCACCGGCGGTGTCGAGTGTCAGTAAACCGACTCCGCTGCCATTGACCAGCCGCTCACCACGGCTGCCATGGTCGGGCTTGCGCGGCACGATACGCATTTTTCGGCGCTTGGTGAACCAGTTCAAAGGCGACCAGGGGGCGTATAGCCAGCGATTCATGCGGTCGAGAATATCGAGCAGTTTGCGTGGAAACTCATTTCGAAAACCACTGCTGGTGATTTGCCAGATATTGGGGCTGTTTTTCTTGCTGCGTAGTTCTACTTCGTAAGCGAATGAGTAGTGAACATCGCCAGAAAGAATGACAAAATTTTGGGGAGTTTTGCCGTGACGAAACAGGTTCAGCAAGGTGTTGGCAGCACCGCGGTGGGCCATCCAGTTTTCAGCGTCTACCATCAGGGGTTTGCCAAACCAGGTGAATGCCTTTTGTATGGTTTCAATCAACTTGACGCCAAATATGGGAGCCGGGGACACCAGCAACACTGCATCGTGTCCCAACAATCTTTGTTGTAGCTCAGAGAGTGATTCCCAATCCATCAAACCAGAGGGGTGCGCCGGGTTGAACTCCGCACGCCATCGATTGGTGCGGGTGTCGACCACCATCAGTGCGGGTTGAGTGTTCCATTTGTATTGCCAGCCGCGAAAGGCAATCAGCTCGGAAATCAGTTCTTCATGTGCTTCTTCGCCTGGCAACTGGAGGGCCTCGTCGCAGCGGGCCATCATGTCATCAGAAAAATTTTCCGGTGCATTGCCCCAGGCCTGACACACCAGATAAGCCACCAGCGCGTTGCCGATGATGCGGCGGGAAAATGGTTCTCCGTAAGCGGTTTCTTCCCACTCTGCACTCAGGTTCCAGTCGTCGGTGATGTCGTGGTCGTCGAACATCATGGCCACCGGAATGTGTGCCATCAAGCGGTGCACACAGTCCAGTTCGGCGACGAATTCCTCCATGGCTTCCAGTTGTGCCTCATAGCGTTCCGCGAACTCGGTAGGCACATCAACAGGAATGGTCATCTCGGTGTAGCGCCACGGAATGGGCGACCAAACCAAGAGGTACATGGCCATGACTTCAGACAGGGATATCAGGTGATTTCGAGCGCTGTCGGTGGTGAATACCGGTTTTTTTACACCCGTAAACAGCACGGTGCGAATGTCTTTGTTGGCCTTGGTTTTTGGCAACAGTTGGTCGCGGGTGTAATAGTGTGGCTGCTCGCGATGCAGGGTATCGCTATTGTCCAGTTTGGTGCCGGGCAAAGGCTCTGCGGGCGAATTTAATTCGTTCAGCAAGCGGTGTATGGCCACCAGCATAGGGCCCGCCACATCGTCGGTGTAAATTTGATCGCCACCCATCATCAGCAGTGCTGGCCATTCGGTCGGTGTGGCGGCCAGTTCCAGCAGGTGCTGGTCAGCCCGAACCAGGCCATCGCCGGCCGAGCTGCCTTCTTTGCGGGCGTAGTGCGGCTTTCTGCACGAACCATGCAACACGCTGCGAATCTGGCTTTGAATGACAAATCCCAGCGTGCTTCTGCCGGGGTAAAGCAGGTGCGGTACTTCCTGGGTCAGGTTGATCCATTCGCCATCCGCACCGTGTTTGTAGCTGAGTTCATAGCCCACCCAGGTGTCAGTGGGTAGCGGCATGTTCAAGGGCAGATCGATTAGGTAAATGTAATAGTGCTCTGCCACTTTCAATTCACGGCAATGTCCGCGAATTTCATGCACCTGGGAATCGTGTTTGTCCGGGAACAGGGCAAGCCGCCACTGCACCGGCCGGGACGTTGCCAGCCACAAAGTGATTCGTTCGCTTTGCATGCGACGCAACACTGGGCCAGCCAAAAGGGTGTTGATGCTCATACTGCGATTCGGGTGAGGTGTGGGAAAAATGCACAAACCCTATCAACGTTTTACTAGTAATTCGGTGGACAGCTTTCTTGAGCCTTGGCTTTTGAGCCGGCTTTTTGAATGCAGTCCTTTAACACATCCAGTTTGGGCAGGGTTTTGCAGTGGGGTACATCGGCCAATGGCTGAGTGCCATTAAAGCCACAAGCGTAATACGAAGTTACGGGATTCACAGGTTTGTTGACAACTTTGTTGCAGGCAGGTTTCAAGGTGTTGCTGACCCAGTTGTCATAGGTACTGGACTCTTTCTCGAATTCGGCTTTGTCGGCATTCAACTGGTCTGCTTGCAGATTGAAGGTGTTCACCGCTTCATTGAAATTACTGACAGCGTTTTTGTCGGGTTTACCTGCATCAAGTTTTGCTTTTTGGTTTTGCAGGGCAACGCGCCGTTCGCTCAAAAGCCTTTCGCTGCCACGCAAGTCGCTGGCCCGCTGTTCCAGCGTGTTGAATCGTTTCAAGCCCTGTTGTTCTAACTGCAAACAGGTGCGCAGTTCGCCTTCTTCAACCTGCACAGGGCTTGGGGTTTGGGCTTGCAGGGCAGGGCTAGCCAAAAGCATCAGGAATACGCCAGTTTTGACTTTGGACATGGACATGTTTATTGCAACGGTGAACTACAAGTGCTTGATCGTAGCAGATCGATAGCCAAATTAAATCGAATGAGCAATTGATTAAATAAGTAAGAATAATTATCATTACTGTTCATTAAAAAGCGTGAGTGTTTTGCGTATGAATAAGGTCGGCAGTACGAACTACTGGGTAATCAATCGGATTTTGTCAGCGTTAGTGGGTGGCTATGTATTTACCTGGGGTTTTGCATCTTTGGGCATTGCGGGTTTGGCTTTCCTCGGCGTTGATTTTCATGAAGCTGAAACCGGTGTCCTGATGCTGGCATTTCTTGTTTTTCTTGTTGTGTTTCTGTGGGCTTTTGCCAGCACCAGTGTGGCCCGTGTGTGGACTGTGCTGGCGGGTGGCGGCGGGTTGATGACGCTGTCGGCCTGGTTGGTTCAACAAAACATGTTGTCTTGAAGGGGAACGTTGGTGTTCAGTAATTTTCGATTGTCCATGACCTGGGTTCATACCTGGTTTGGTGTGGTGTTGGGCTTTGTATTGATGGTCTGTTTTTTCTTTGGATCTCTGTCGGTGTTTGATCGGGAAATTGACCGATGGGCGATTCCCGAAACGCGGTTCGACGCGCAGCCCATGCCTTCGTTTGACAAGGTACTGTTGCCTGCTTTGCAGCAACTGGAACCCGATGAGGTGGACTATGCCACCAACATGCCCAGGCTGCACGACCCGGCCAAGGGCGAGATGACCCCGCGCACTGAATTGCCGGTGGATGAATATTGGGCCTATGTGACCCACCGCGACCCCGTGTTGGCGGCTGGTGTGGGCTATGGCGTGCCCTTGGCGAAAAACCCGGAAGACCACAACCACATTCATAAAAATGTGACCCTGGACCCCAGAACCGGTGCGGTGTTGCCTGATGACAAACTGAAAATTGGCAGCCACTGGTTCTACCCCATGCACTACAGCTTGCAGCTGAAATGGAAAAATCTGGGTATCTGGATTGTAGGCCTTGCGGCGTTGATGATGCTTGCTGCTTTGGTCACCGGTGTCATCATGCACCGCAAGGTATTCCGCGAGTTTTTCACCTTCCGGCCCTGGAAGCGCACACAGCGCGCAAGCCTTGATTTACACAACCTGACTGGTGTTGTGGCCCTGCCATTCCATTTCTTTTTTGCATTCACGGGTTTGGTTATTTTTGCCAGTTTCTATTTTTTGCCAGTAACCAGCACCCTGCTGGACCCACTGCACAAGCAGCATGAAATTCACGAGGCGGCCGCAACCGGGTTGCCGCACGATGCAGCAGGTGTACCCGCACCCATGAGCAGTGTGGATGCCATGGTGGAGGAGGCCAAACGCCGTTGGGCAGCGCGCGACATGGCAGGTGAAGTCGGCTTTTTGGTGATGCACCATGTCGGCGATGCCAACAGTTATGTGAGTATTTACCGCGCTGGCAGTGACCGGGTGGCACTGGTGGGCGAGGGCATTCACTTCAAAACCAGCACAGGCGAAGTGCTCAGTGAAGACCCACCGCGCACGCCGGTATCGGAGGTGAATGAATTTTTGACTGGCTTGCATTTGCAGCATTTTGAACACTGGTTCTTGCGTTGGCTGTATGTGTTGGGCGGCCTGCTCGGTGCGGTGTGTATTGCAACCGGTTTTATTTTCTTCGTTGAAAAACGAAAATCCCAACATGCGAAAAGTGGGAGCAACGGAAGCCGTGTGGTCGATTCATTGGCCGTGACCACAGTGACTGGCATGGTGATGGCCGCAGTTGGCATGCTGGTGATGAATCGGATTCTACCGCCCGACATGTTGGGCAAGGCCGATTGGGAAAAAGCTGCATTCTGGACTGTGTGGGGCCTTAGCTTTGTTCATGCTTACGTTCGCAGTGCGCCCGTTGCGCTTGGTTTATTCAACCCGGCCTGGCGTGAGCAGTGTTGGGGTGTTGTGGTGCTGAGTATTTCCGCAGTGCTCTTGAATTGGGCCACCACGGGCGACCATTTGATCAAAACAATCTTCACAGATACCTATTGGCCCGTGGCTGGTGTTGACCTAAGTCTGATGGCGTGTGCCTTGGTGAGCGGTTGGGCTGCATTGAAACTTGCGCGGCGCGAGCGTGGTGTGCAGTCTCATTCCGGATTTGGCGAGGTGGCCCATGCCTGAAGCACTTTATTTAATAGCGGCAGCTTTGTTCAGCTTGGTGGGCATGGCGTGGCTGGCTTTGTCCATGGATGTGCATTGGGCCCAGCTGAAGCAGATCCCCCTGGCGGATAGCCAACCACCCAAAGCAATACTCAAGGCCTTGGGTTACAGTGCTTTGTTGGTCTCACTGGTGGTGTGCCTGGTGGCTGACCGGCCCTCCATTGCGGCACTGGTCTGGATCATGTTGATGGTTGGTTCGGCTGTTGCGGTGGCCTTTGCGTTGGCCAACAGGCCGGGCTTGTTGAAGGTCATTTGGCCGATTGAATTCAAGGCATAAAAAAACCCGCTGGATGAAACCAGCGGGTTTTTTCTTGAGGCGGGTTGATTTACTGACGAATCAAGTGATCAAAGGCCGCCAAAGATGCATTGGCACCTTCACCCATGGCGATGATGATTTGCTTGTAGGGCGCTGTGGTGCAGTCGCCCGCAGCAAACACGCCTTCCATGCTGGTGTGGCCTTTGTGATCCACCACAATTTCACCATGCTTGCTCAATTCCAGCGTGCCTTTCAACCAGTCGGTGTTGGGCAGCAAGCCGATTTGAACAAAAATGCCTTCCAGTTCAACCTGATTCACTTCATCCGTGGCGCGGTCTTTGTAGCTTAGGCCGTACACCTTGGTGCCGTCGCCGTTAACTTCGGTGGTCAGTGCATTCAAAATCACTTTCACATTCGGCAGGCTGTACAGTTTTTTCTGCAATACCGCGTCGGCTTTCAGCTTGGTGTCGAATTCAAACAGGGTAACTTCTTTCACAATACCGGCCAGGTCAATTGCAGCTTCTACACCGCTGTTGCCACCGCCAATTACTGCAACACGCTTGCCTTTGTACAGCGGGCCATCGCAGTGCGGGCAGTAAGCCACACCTTTGTTTCGGTACTCGGCTTCGCCGGGTACATTCATTTCGCGCCAGCGTGCACCGGTGCTCAGGATGATGGTTTTGCTGGTCAGCTTGGCGCCGTTTTCCAGTTCAACTTCAACCTTGCCATCGGCCAGTTTTGTCAGGCCTTTGGCGCGTTGCAGATTCATCACGTCAATCTCGTATTCCTTGACGTGTTGTTCCAGTGCGGCCACCAGTTTGGGGCCTTCTGTTTCTTTCACTGAAATGAAGTTTTCAATGCCGAGGGTGTCCAATACCTGACCACCGAATTTCTCGGTGACCACGCCTGTTTTCACGCCTTTGCGTGCAGCGTAAATTGCCGCGGCTGCGCCAGCGGGGCCACCACCAACGATCAATACATCAAACTCGCCTTTGGCGTTCAATTTGGCCGCGTCTTTTTCTGCTGCGCCGGTGTCAAGCTTGGCAACAATCTCTTCCAGCGTCATGCGGCCAGAGCCAAAGCTTTCATTGCTGTTGCCCTGCTGGCCCTGAAACACGGTGGGCACAGCCATTACCTTGCGTTGTTCCACGAGTGGCTGGAACATGCCGCCATCAATCATGGTGTGGCTAAACGCCGGGTTCAATGCGGCAATGGTGTTGAATGCCTGTACTACGTCTGGACAGTTGTGGCAGCTCAGCGAAATCACGGTTTCAAAATGACCGCCATTGGCCGGTGCTTGCAGGCCTTTGATCTGTTCGATCACATCTGCCTCCACCTTGGGTGGATGGCCGCCTACATGCAGCAGGCCCAGCAGAAGCGAGGTAAATTCATGTCCCATGGGCAAACCGGCAAAACGCACACGGCCTTCTTCACCTTGCTTGGCAATCGAGAATGAAGGGCGCAGGTTGTACTCGCCGTCCAGGCGCACAGACACGCGGTCTGAACACTCAGCGATTTCTTGCACCAGCTGTTCCATATCGCGTGCTTTTTCGCTGTTGTCTAGCGAGGCCACCAATTCAATGGGGTGTCGCAGCATCTGCAGATAGGTCTTCAGTTGTTGTTTGATGTTTGCGTCGAGCATGGGGTACTCCGAGGAATGTTCTTCAGGTGTTTTTGAACATGGGGCCGCTCCCTTGTGGGGAGCGGTTTACTGCTAACAATTCAAAGGTAATTTGAATTTAGATTTTGCCAACCAGGTCCAGTGAAGGAGTCAAGGCTGCGTCGCCTTCTTTCCACTTGGCTGGGCAAGCCTGGCCGGGGTTCTTGGCGATGTATTGGGCGGCTTGAATCTTGCGCTTCAGTTCAGATGCATCACGGCCGATACCCAGGTCATGCACTTCCATCACCTTGATTACGCCCTGTGGGTCGAGAACGAAGGTACCGCGCAGTGCCAAACCTTCTTCTTCAATCATCACGCCGAAGTTGCGTGTGATTTGGCCGGTGGGGTCACCGATCATTGGGAAGCGGATTTTACCGATTGTTTCTGTGGCGTCGGCCCAAGCTTTGTGGGTGAAGTGGGTGTCGGTAGACACTGAGAATACTTCCACGCCCATGGCTTTCAATTCTTCGTACTGGTCAGCCAGGTCGCCCAATTCAGTGGGGCACACAAAGGTGAAGTCAGCTGGGTAGAAGAAGAACACAGACCACTTGCCCATTACGTCGGCTTCGGTCAGGTTGATTTCTTTGCCGTTCCAGTAGGCAGTGGCTTTGAATGGCTTGATTGTGGTGTTGATCAGAGACATTTGAAGTCCTCCAAAAAGTTAATGAACAGTCAGTAAATTAATTCAACGCAATTCTAACGAATAAATTGTGCGATTGCAAAATTTAATCAGTTAATTATTTCGATATTAAAAATCTATTAATTAATAATCCATGATGAATGTAGGGATAAGTCGCTCATTCATAAGGAAAAAGGATTTTTGGATAAGATGTTGGATAAAAGTAACGAAGGGGTTTTTGAGGAAAAACTCTAGAAATTGATTAATCCGACAGAGTGATACCGCTCTGGTGGAAATAATATGTTGCGATGCAAAAATCAGCTTTGATGCTGAACCAAGCCCGCCCAAAGCAAATTGAACATGGTGTTTACCACCATGGCTTTGGGCAAAGCGGGTTGGGTCAACCACCACTTGGCTAGCTGCTCTCCTGCGCCCGATAGGGCGTGGGCGGTGGCTGCAATTTCTCCCTCTGTAATAACGCTTTTTAAATCGCCCAGTAACAGCGCGATGCGGTTTACTGTGTCAAAACGCAACTGACTGGCGGCCTGTGCAGCCGGGCCAGCCACGGCGGCACCACTGTCGTAGAGAAATCGAAATGCATCCCGCTCGAATTCTACGAATGAAAAATAACCCTCGATGCCGCCGCGCAATCGGCCCTGTAAGCCTTCGCCTTTTAGGGCATGTTCAATGATGTAACCATTGAGCACTTCGCGTGCTTTTTTCAGGCAAGCCAGGTAAATACCGTCTTTGTTTCCGAACAATTTGTACACCACGGGTCGGGTTACCCCAGCCGCCCTCGCGATATCTTCCATGGCCGTGCCTTGATAACCCCTTTCCACAAACATTCGCTGCGCAACTTCCAGCAGTTGACGTTCTCTATCCTCAGGTTTCATGCGGGTTTGCGTTGGTTTTAACATTATTAACCCATTGAATTTACTATGGAAAAACTACACTAGACGCATTACAACTTCATAAATTAATCTTTAGTTACAGTAATGTAACTTAAGGGTCGAACACAAGACCCTACGCAAAAAGAGAGAGACATGAGGACGACAAACTGGGGTGGAGCCATTGTATTGGCTTGGGCTTTGCTATTGGCGGGGTGTATGGGCGATTCAGGTTCGCCGCAAGCGGACAGCCCGACTGTCACCAATCCCAATGAAGAGGAACCCGACACGCCGGTGGACCCTGAGGATCCAGACGATTCGGGTGATGGTGGTGCAGGTGGCGATGGAAATACACCCTTGTTTCCCAAGGATCCTGTGGTTCGCACCGAACCCGCTGGCACTGGCGCTGCGCCCGCAGGCGCCGAGCGTTGTGATCCGCTGGACCCGGCCTATTGTCTGTTCCCATTTCCAAACAATTATTTCACCACTGCCGACACCCAAACCGACACCAAGATGCGGGTGAATTTGAATGTGTTGACCATGCCCAAAAACATTGTGGGCAAACCGATTGATCCCACCGACTGGAATCGCAATGACGGGTTCTCTCCCGGTCAACCCATTCTGACCCGTGTGCCTGGGCTTGATTTGGAAAAAACCGGTGCAGTACCCATCACCAACATAGAAGCCAGCCTGCAGCGCGATCAACCCATCGTGTTGATCGACACACTGACTTTGAAGAGGCAACTGATTTGGGCCGAACTGGACGCCAACCTGACTCAAGGGCAACTGAACCTTCCAAACGACGAGCCGGGACCTGCTTTGCTTATTCGGGTGGCGAAGAATCTGGAACCGGGGCGCCGTTATATTTTGGCCCTGCGCAACTTGAAAAACAGTGCAGGTGACACCATCGAGCCAAGCCCGGTTTTCAAGGCATACCGCGATGGTTTGCCTTTGCGCAACGCAGCCCAAAACGCGCGCAAACCGCTGATGGAAAATATTTTCAGTGTATTGGGTATGGCGGGTGTTGAACGGGAAAGCCTGTACCTTGCCTGGGATTTCACCGTGGCGTCTGGCCGCAACCTTACCGAGCGTCTTATTCATGCGCGCGATCAATCCATTGAAGCCACAGCAGGACAATCGCCGAACTTCACGATTGATGCGGTCATCGAAAATCCCGAGAACGGATCTGCGAGTGAAATTACGGCACGGCGAATTCGAGGACACATCGACGTGCCGTGTTTCCTCACCAGCCCCAATTGCTTGTCGGGGGGCACCTACAACTACCCATTGCTACCCACCGGCAGCCCGGCCACTGCACTGCCGCAGCGCAACCCATTAACACCCAATGCAAGTGTTCCTTTTATTTGCTCAATAGCGCGCAAGAACCTGGACACAGGCGAACCAGCACGTGCCTCGCTGTACGGTCATGGTTTGTTGGGTTCGCGCGATGAAGGCAACACCTACGACTTGAATGTGCGCGTGATGGCAGAGCGTCACAATTTTCTGTTCTGCATGGTGGATTGGGCAGGCTTGGCCACAGGCAATTTGCCCGACGATCAAAACGACAATCGCAAATACGATCCCTTGTGGGATGGTGTTGGTGGAGACATTGCCAGCACTGTGTTGATGCTGACCGATTTCAGTGGATTCAACCGCCTGACGGATCGTTTGCAACAAGGCTTTTTGAATTTCACGATGTTGGGTCGGGCGATGATTTCCGAGAACGGATTTTGTACTCACCCCGCATTTCAAAAAGAAGGCAAATGCCTGATAGACCGCAGCGAACTGTTTTATGACGGCAATTCGCAGGGCGGCATCAACGGTGGGCCGGTTACTGCGATTTCACCTGATATTCAGGCTGCCACGTTGGGGGTACCCGGCATGGCGTACTCCACTTTGTTGCAGCGTTCCGTGGACTTTGCACCCTACGCGCCTGCGATTTATGAGGCATACCCCGCATCGCTGGACCAACAATTCATTCTCTCGCTAATTCAAATGCTTTGGGACCGTGGCGAAAACAATGGCTATGCCTGGAGCTTGGCCCCTGGGCGTGAATTACCCGGAACAAGACCCAACAAGCGCGTGTTGTTGATCCCTGCGTTTGCTGATCACCAGGTGTACATGAACACCGCGGAAATCATGGCGCGAACCATAGAGGCCCCCTTGCAATGCCCCGCCGTGGTGGGTGGCCCGTCCGCGCAACGCGGAGCCGCTGTGCTGAAGCAGGCACACCCGGCAGTGCGCGCCGAGCAGGAACAGTTTCCGAATGTTTCTTTTGGGCGCAGGCACCCAGATGATCACCCGTATTTTGGTTTGCCATGCATCAAGAAATACCCGCATGCAGGCAACGCGCTGACCGTGTGGGACAGCGGCCCCATGACCAATGCCGATGGTTCTGCCAACCCCAATGGAAGTGCGCCCCCGCCGCTGGACAACCGACCCATGACCACCGGTTATGGTGCTGACCCGCATGGCCACCCGCGCAATGAAGAAAAAAATATGGACATGAAATCCGCGTTCTTGAAAAAGCAGGGTGCATTGATTGATGTGTGCAATGGCCTGCCATGCACGTCTCGCGGCTTTAATCCCGCATTGAAATGAGGAGTACACGTCGATGAAAATTCTTCAATGGAATGTGGTGTTTGTCAGCCTTTTGCTGTCGGCTTGTTTGAACTCTGACAACAATTCAGTCACTGCATCCCGCACGGGTGTCAGTGAAAACGATCCGCCCGTGATTGTTGATCCGCCTCCCGGAAACGGTGGTGGCAATGGCGGCGGTGGCAATCCAAATTTGCTCGATACTTCGCAGTTTCGTGCAGCGTCGGCGAAGCGAAATATAGATCCCACTCCTGCACAAATTCAGGGTGTGGTGACCAGCAACACGCCGATCATTGGAAAGCTGCAACAATTCAATCTGGGTGGGTATGGCGGGTTTGCATTCAATGGGCCAGAAGATGTGGTGAACTTTGACATTGGCGGTCCGCCCGCCAACGGCATCGGCGACGGCACTTTTGTGCGAGTGTTCGTGCTGGAGGGTCAATCAGAGCCAGTGGATCGCTTGGTGTTTGTCACCATCGATGCGATAGGTGCGGGCAATGTGATTCAAAACAAACTGAAAGCTGCGGTTGCTCAGGCGGCCAACGTTCCACCCAACAATGTATTGTTTGCGCAAACCCATTCGCACTCGGGTGCCGACCTTCAGGGGTTGTGGGGCGGAGTACCTGCCAGTTGGTTGAATTGTGAGCAGGCTGACCCTGCACAGGCTTGTGACCCGGCTTTGAAAGGTGGCCTGTACCAATTGGCTGCCGACGCCACGGCCGAGGCTGTGGCCAACCTGAAGCCAGCCTATGTTGATTTTGCGCAAACTGTACTGGAAGGCGAAGCGCGCCTGAACAACTTCCGGCGATGTGACCCGGATGATTCCCGCATTCCCGATCCAACTCTAACCTTGCTGCAGGCCCGCACTGCCCGAGGTGAGGTGTTGGGCTCTGTGTTGAACTATGCCGCACACCCCACTGTATTGAATTCCAGCAACCGCCTGGTGCACACCGACTGGGTGGGAGGAGCGCTGCGGCTGCTTGAGCGAAATTTCGATTCCACCGTGCTGTTTTACAACGGCGCAATTGCCGATTCTTCGCCACGCGCACCTGCCGCGGAAGACCCCTATGAGAAAGCCAATGCCATGGGCGTGGCAGTGGCTCAAGCCGCCATGAATGTTTTAAGTCAGCGCAAAAAGGTAGAGGGTGGTTTGCTGGTGAATCATGCCACCGCATTTCTTCCGGTGACCAACCCGCTGTTTGTGGGTGCTGGCGGCTTGCGCAGTTTCAATGGCTATTACAACTTCACGCCCTTGGGCGAAGAACTGGCCGCCAATATTCCTGGCTACGAAAACTTTCCTCAAGTGGCTTTGTATGCGGAAACGCCAGTCAGTCGAATTCAGTTGGGGCAGGGCGAAGGCAAGGCGCTTGAATTGGTGACTATTCCGGGCGAGGGTTCGAAGGGCATGGCCGACACTATTCGTGCGCGAAGCCAAACCCCCATGATGCTGCTGGGCCTGACGCACAATTCGCTGGGCTATATTTTGACTGAAGATGAATTTGGCAATGGTTTGTTTGAATGCCAGTCTTTTTATGAAGAAACCGTGTCGCTGGGGCCTTTGACAACCCCAGCGTTGAACTTGCAGGCTTACGATCCGCTGTTTGCGCAGTAAGCCGTGTGGTGTTTTAGAACTTGGACTTGGCCTTGTCGAAGGCCTCTTTGATATTGTCCCAGGCGCTGTTGGCACCTTCTTTTAAACTCTCGAAGGCCTCAGCGCTGGCGCCCTTGAGTTCTTCAAGTTTCGAACGACCTTGAGCCAGCTTGGCCTCCAGTGCGTCGATGGATTCGTTCAATTCCTTTTTGGCGTCTGCTGACTTGCCGTCGGCTTTGGCCTTCAGTTTGTCCAGGTCTGCTTTCCACTCGTCCAATTGGGCGTTCAGTTTGGCCTTGTAATGTTCGAGGTCTGCCATGGTGTGTACTCCTTCATGTTGTAAACCGGAAGTATCAGGGTAACAACACTTTGTGACTTGAAGTAGACGGATTGCCCGAGTGCTTCCTCTAAACCCGGCAGCAGTCGCTGGAAAATGCTTATGATGTCGCTATCTGCAATTCGCGCATTATTCTTGCCGGGCAGTTTTTGGCGGTCCTCACCATGTCTTTGTTTGAAACCACAGAAGTTCTGGTTTTTTTCAACGTGCTGTTGCAGCAGTTGGGTGCCCCCGTGCCTGCTGTACCCACCATGATTTTGTCCGCCAGTTTGTCAGGGCAGTGGTCGGGTATTTTCTTGCTGGCAGTGATTGCAACTTCTGCGTCCTTGATCGCCGATTGGGTTTGGTACATCGCAGGTCGTTATTACGGCTACCGTGTGCTCTCGGTGTTGTGTAAATTGTCTATTAACCCCGAATCGTGTGTCAGCCAAACTGAATCCCGTTTTCGCGTGTGGGGGCCTTGGTCACTGGTGGTCGCCAAGTTCATTCCCGGATTTTCCACTGTGGCGCCTCCCATTGCGGGTGCCGTGAAAATGTCCATTCTCAAGTTCACGATTGCTTCGGCTGTGGGCGCGTTTTTGTGGGCCATGGCTGCCCTGTTGGCTGGCTGGTTATTCCAGGATCAGGTCAATGCGGTGTTTGCTGCCTTACAAGACAATCTTTTCATCGTCGGTGTTGTTGCCGCGCTGATTTGCGCGTTCTGGCTGATGTGGAAACTGGCTCGCCGCGATGCATTTCAGGCGCGTTTGAAAATGCCCAAAGTACCTGCCGATGAAGTGCTGGCTTTGGTCAAAACCGGTCATTCCAATCTACGGCTCGTCGATCTGCGGCCCGCCATTGTTCAGGAAGCCGAGCCATTGGCAGGCTGGCTACCCGCTAACGCAGAAAGTGCTCTGGCCGCAGCCAGAGCCTGGCCAAAAACGGATTTGATCGTGACCATGTGCGCTTGCCCGGATGATGTCAGTGCAGCGCATGTGGCTGGCCTTTTGCGCAAACAGGGTTACAGGCAGGCCAAAGCCCTGGAAGGCGGTTACGAGGCTTGGTTGGCCATCAAGCAAGTGGATTAATCGCCAGAATAAAGCGCTATCAAGCCACTGGCGCAACAATCGTTGCCGAACTTAAATCGATTTCCTGTAACCTTTGTGGATTGTTTAGCGTAATAAGTCTTGTTGTTTTCGTTTACATCCCAATTTCTCAAATTCATTACGGAACCTGACCATGCGTTTGTTGACCAAAGCCCTGATCGGCGCTTTCAGTTTTGCCCTGGTTTCTACCCCAGTTGTTGCCCAAGAAGTGATTCAGTTTGGTGTGGGCTTGTATCAGCCCGACAAAGACAAAAACGATGCCACTTACACACCCTTGGCCCAATACCTTGAAAAGAAACTGGGCAAACCCGTGAAGTTGCGCACGGTGAGCACCTGGGAAGGGCTGGCCAAATCGCTGGCCAACGGAGAAACCGACATTGCCCTGATGGGCCCTTGGGGTTATGTATTGGCCAACAATGAAGCCAAAGCCCAGGCGGTGGCCACTATTGAATATGAAGGCAAACCGGAATACTTTGGCATCATGGTGACCAACCCGAAAAGCGGCATTAAAAGCATGGCCGATTTGAAGGGCAAAACTTTTGCGTTTGGCGACAAGGGTTCAACATCGGGTTATCTCATTCCCTTCCATTATTTTCAGAAGCAGGGTATTAACCCCGACACCTATTTTTCAAAGGTAATCAACACAAGCCACCAGGCCATTCAAACCCAGGTCACCCAAGGTGCGATTGATGCGGGCGCAGATTACAACCGCAACCGCGACGCCATGATCGCTGATGGTTTGATCAAGGCGGAAGATTCCAAAATCATCTGGACGTCTGATCCCTTGCCCAACGATGCACTGGCTGTCAGCGCCAAGCTGTTTGAAGACAAGGCCTTTGTGGCCAAATTGCAAGAGGCCTTGTTGGGCATTGGTGCCGAGTTGAAAAACCAGCCTAACCTGCTTCCACCGCGCTACACCGGTTTTGCGAAAAAAGACAACAGCTACTACAAACCCATTCGTGATGCAGGCCTGGCCACCGGCCGCTTGCAACCCAAGTAAGGAATTGACCACCACATCATGAATTGGATGCAGTTCAAGTTGCGCCTCAAAGGCCGGCTCGGATTTTTCGGGCTGGTTTTTTTGTATGCGCTCATTGTGTTTGGCTGCGTGTACAGCCTTGCTACGGCTGGCGATTTATCCATGGGCCGCAACCCCGTGGCCAATTTCATTAAAACAGCCACGGAATTTGCACGGCCCAGTTTTGTCGATGTGTGGTTGGGTGACCCCGCCTACGAATACAAAAGCGACGATGGCACCGTACTGCGCACTGAGAATCGGCAAGAAGTTGAACAACAGTGGTTGACGCAATTGGGTTTTGCCACCTGGACCACATTCAAAATTGCCACTTTGGGCTCTTTGCTGGGCGCCATTCTGGCTTTGCCATTTGGTGTGCTCAGTGCAAAAAACATCAAGGCACCACGCCTGCTGACTGCGCTTTCGCGACTGGTGCTGGATACTTCCCGATCCATTCACACCTTGGTGTTTGGTCTGGTGTTGGTCGGCATTGTGGGCCTTGGCCCCACAGCGGGTATTCTGGCCATTGCTTTTCACAGTCTGGGTACTTACGGCAAGCTGTTTGCAGAATCGATAGAAACACTGGACATGGCCTCGATTGAGGCTGTGAAGGGCGTGGGCGCAAGCCCTTCTCAAACTTTCTTCTGGTCGGTGTGGCCCAATGTGTTGCCGCAGTGGGTGAGCAGCCACTTGTACCTGTGGGAATACAATATTCGCGATTCAACCATTCTCGGCATTATTGGCGCCGGTGGTTTGGGCTTGCTGATTTCAGAGGCTGTGGCGCTGTTTCAATGGGGTCGCTTGTCGAGCATCTTGATCGTGGTGGTGTTGATGGTGACTGCATTTGATGCAATTAGCCGCCGAATCCGGACGGCCTTGTTATGAGCAGCAACATCATCGACATTCAAAACCTGGAAATGGTGATTGCCGGGCGACGCATTTTGAAAGTGGAATCACTTCAAATTGCACGCGGCGAAAAAGTGGCTATTCTTGGGCGAAACGGCGCGGGAAAGTCCACGCTGTTGCGTTGCTTGAACGGGTTTGTAAAACCCACGGCCGGCCACATAGTGGTGAACCAGCACACTGTGTTTCCGCTTCGCCGTGAGCGCGATTTACGCCCTGTGCGTGCACAGGTTGGCCAGGTGTTGCAGGGGCTGCATTTGGTTGCACGGCTAAGTGCCATGGAAAATGTACTGGTGGGTGGTTTGGCCCGCATGCCGCGTTTGCGCAGTTGGGCGCGAATTTTCACAACCGAAGAAACACAGCGTGCACAAGCCGCATTGAAAGCCGTGGGCATGGCCCATTTGGCAGAAAAACGTGCCGACAAACTGTCGGGTGGCGAGCGTCAAAAAGTGGCAATAGCCCGCATGTTGATGCAACAGCCTGAACTGGTGTTGGCAGATGAACCCACAGCCGCGCTTGATCCCACTGCGGCCGATGAGGTGTGTGAATTGCTGGTGAAAGCCACTGAAAACTCCACGCTGATTACCGTGGTACACAATGTGAGCCTGGTGCCCATGCTCAGCCACCGTGTGATTGGCCTGAAAGCCGGCGAGGTGGTGCTGGATTGCGACAGCCATGAATTGACGCAAGCGCAACTTGATCATTTGTACGAGTGAAACATGACTGATAAGGCAGGGCGCAGTTGCCCCATTCGATACCAGTATGGCGCGGCCAAAATTGCTGAGGTGCCCGCAACACCTTGCGATGTGTTGTACGTGGTGGGCGGCTTGTACGGCAATGCTTTTGCGTTGGAAGCCATTGAGAATCTCGCTGCACGTGAGGCGGGTAAAGTTCGTATTTGTTTCAATGGCGACTTCAACTGGTTCAACAAATCGCCTGAAGATTTTGAGCACATCAACCAGCGTGTATTGAACCACGATTGTATTTTGGGCAATGTAGAAGCCGAGTTGGGCGAGCCTTTGGATGTGGCCGATTGCGGTTGTGCATATCCCGAAAATGTAGACCAGGGTGTGGTGGATCGGTCGAACTTCATTCACACCGAATTGAAGCGGTGCGCGCAACAACAGCCTGAGTTACTGGGCGCCTTGTTGCAGAAACCTTTCTTTGCGCGTTACAGCGTGGGCGCGGTGAAGGTGGCTGTGGTGCATGGCGATGGTGATTCATTGGCGGGTTGGCGTTTCGACCCTGCTCATTTGCATCGGGCTGACGAAGCCCCCTGGCGTGCAGCGCTGTTTGAAAAAGCACAAGTGAATGTTTTTGCCAGCAGCCACACGTGCAGTGCGGCGTTTCACCATGAGCCACTGCCGAACGGACAAACAGGTTTGATCAGCAACAATGGTGCGGCAGGCATGGCCAGTGAACCCGGAAGCCTGAACGGTTTGTTCACTCGAATTTCAGCAACCCGCTTGAACAACACTGCTTTGGTGTTTCAATCTACACAACTGTATGGTGTGTGGGTTGAACAGATCCGCGTTCAATTCGACCAGGCTGCGTGGCAGCAGCACTTCCTAAGCCAATGGCCAGAAGGCACTGCTGCGCACACCTCGTATTTTAAACGCATCAGCGAAGGCGTTTAAAACTAGATCAAACACACGCCACTGACCCATCTGATCGTGGGTCGGCCGCGCCTTCCATCATGCCGTTGGGGTGGCGCACCACCGCACCTGCATGGCCCATGGTGTCGCTGAAGGCCTCTGGCAACACTTCCAGTACATGGCCTGCATCGCGCAGTTGGGCAACCAGTTGTTCATCAAATCGGCTTTCCAGTTTCAAGGTGGTGCTTTGCTCACCCCAGGTGCGGCCCAGCAGCCAGCGCGGTGCAGTCACCGCTGTTTGCAATGGCTGATTGAATAGTGCATAGCGGCTGAACACTGCAGCTTGTGTTTGCGGCTGACCTTCACCACCCATGGTGCCGTACACCATGCTGCGCCCGTCTTTAAACCGCGCCATGGCCGGGTTCAGGGTGTGGAAGGGTTTGCGGCCCGGCTCAAGCCGGTGCAGCCCGTCCTCTTTCAGTGAAAAACTGATGCCCCGGTTTTGCCACATCACCCCGGTTGATGGGCACACCACGCCCGAACCGAATTCCCAGAACACGCTTTGA
>LFEF01017402.1_pt2 | contig 46980 bp, 40 predicted proteins | sample 619371 | NCBI WGS metagenome assembly LFEF01 (sample SAMN03014291, study PRJNA259931) | freshwater metagenome | biome: lake; feature: waterbloom | place: China: Taihu Lake | collected 2006-08 | depth 0 m m
AAACGGCACAGAAATAAAAAAACCGGACCACCCCGCTACGAATGGTCCGGTTTTCAGGAAGAAAAAATTATTGTTTTTATGCGGCCACTGGTGCCTTGGTCACTGCTTTGCTCATGCGTGCACGCACTGCTTTTTTCACTTCGGGGTTGGGGTTGCGCATGGCTTGGTTGACCTTCTCCACGAAAGCGTCGATCTCTTTCATGAAGTGGCTGTTGTCATGGTCCCAGGGGTGGAAGTCAGCGCGGAAGTAGTCGAAGAAGTCGCTCATCGCGTTGCGGAAAATGCCTTCCTTGCCCAACAACATTTTGGCCACGGCTTTATAGCCTTGCAGGTGCTTGCCCTTGGTGTTGGGGTCGGCGAATACCAGGCGTGCGTGGAAGTACATAATAACGGGCCAGAAAATAACAGTGGCCAGCACCATGCCGAAGCGGCGAATGAAGCGGTTGTAAACGTTGTCGGGAACCACGGTGTTCCACACGTCGTAGGCCACGGCTTTGTGTTCGGTTTCTTCGTATGCGTGCCACTGCCACATTTGCTTGAAACCTTCGTCTGATTTCTCGCCAGTTACTTTTGGATCTTTCAACACGGCGTCGGCCATGATGGCGGTGTAATGTTCAAGCGCAATGGTGCCAGCCAAGGATAATTTTTTGCCCAGGCCTTTTTGCAAACCACCCAGCAGTTTCCACAGCATTTTGTCCAGCTTCAAAGCGGGCACACCACTGCGGTCCATCATCTCGTTATATTCCTCATGCTCGCGGCTGTGCAGCGCTTCCTGGCCGATGAATGCAGTGATGGCTTGTTTCAGTTCGGGGTCGGTCACCTGGTCTTTGTAGGCGCGCACGGAGTCCATGAACAAACGCTCGCCTGCGGGGAACAACACCGACAGTGCGTTGAAGAAATGGGTGACGTGCTCACCGGCTTCGTGCCAGTTGTTGATGCGGGACTCGTCGAGGTTGATTTTGACGTCACGGCGCACTGGAATGACTTTCATGGTGTACTCCTTTGGTTGCAACTATTTTTATGCTTTGGTACTAACGATTACATTACTCAATGTATCAATCATTCTCGACATTAACAACTGTAAACGTTAGAAAAACACTCTAAATTTCAAACGAGCGTTTGTTTTTGGAAAAAGGGCAAACCCTTGATTCAATTGCATTAATTATTTTGCATCGCAATATGAAATTCGCTTGAATTTACGGAAGTGTTTGTTCCACAAAGGCTTCTTGACCTTGTGGTGTGCGGTAAAATCGAAGGATTGACCAGTTCATTGAGAGGTATTTATGAACGCTCCACAATCAATTTCTGTACAACAGCCGCGCACCGTGGAACACATTGTGGTGGGGCAAGCCACCAGCGATGGCGCAGGCGTAAAGCTGACCCGCGTAATTACGCAAAACCTGCAGCGCAGGCTAGACCCATTTCTGATGCTGGACAACTTCGGCAGCGACAACCCCAACGATTACATTGCGGGCTTTCCAAACCACCCGCACCGTGGGTTTGAAACCATTACTTACATGATTGCCGGGCGCATGTTGCACGAGGACAGCAAGGGCAACAAAGGCTTGCTGGAAAACGGCGGCGTGCAGTGGATGACGGCTGGGCGCGGTGTGTTTCACAGTGAAATTCCGCAACAGGAAGAAGGCGTAATGGAAGGCTTTCAGCTGTGGTTGAACCTGCCCGCGAAAGACAAAATGTGCACGCCCTGGTATCGCGATTTCAAAAACAACGACCTGCCCCAGTTTGAAACTGCTGAAGGTGTTGCGGTTACCGTGATTGCGGGCCATAGCCACGGCGTAGAAGGCGCGGTAAGCCGCGAGGGTACCCAACCCTTGTACCTGGATTTGCATTTGCCTGCAGGCTCGCGTTTTGTGCAGGAACTGCCTGCGCAACACAATGCGGTGGTGTTTGTTTACAGTGGCGAAGTGAAGTTGGGCGGCCAGATGGTAGGCGACAAGCGCATGGCGATTTTGAAGAACGAAGGTGATGGCGTTGTGATTGAAGCCAGCGCCGATGCAAAAGCATTGCTGATTGCAGGCAAACCGCTGAATGAGCCGATTGCGCAATACGGCCCGTTTGTGATGAACACTGAACAGGAAATTCGGCAGGCCTTGCAGGATTTTCGGGAAGGCACACTGGCGTAAAAAAAGCCCGGAAGAATCCGGGCTTTTTTACTATTTCATTACATTATCGAGCGGACTGAACGAAATCCCCCACACGCTCGCTCAAGGACAGGATTCGATAAATAACGTATTCATCCTGAATGTTCATCAAGTCGCGCTCGATCAACACGCGTTTGGTGTCATTTAGGTCAACCTCGCCCAAGGTTACTGAGTCACCACCACCCACTGCAGGGTTAGAGTTAGGAAAGGTACTGACTGAATCAAGCACAATAGTGTCGAAAGTCAACACGTCATCCGAGGACACGGTGTAATCAGCAACGATCACCCCATTGGCCTCTTCTCCCGCATCAGAGGCTGGGAGATCGGTGAACACCAACATCACGCGTGAATCAGACAGGAAGTAGTAAAACACTGCAGCAACGTCGTCACCGAAATCCACGCTCCCATTTCGAGCAGGCTCGGACACAGTAGTAGGTGCGCCTTCAAAAGTTTCGGGCGGCAATACTTCATACCAAGTACCCACCAAACTGTCTTTCACGTTATTGAAGCGCTCGAAAGTAGCAACAATCGTAATGGTCTCGTCGTTCAGTCTTTCTTCCGTCAGGACTAGCACCAGTTGATTGCCTTGCAAAGTCACTTTAGAAGTGAAAAGAACGTTATCGTCTTCCGTGGATGAATTCAGATTCAGACCCTCACGCAGACGTCTAGTAGGCAAACTTGTGAACTGCAAATCTCCACTTTCGGGGTCGTAATTAGTTGTTCCTACACCGATAAAAGAATAAGGTTCATCATCTGGTTGACTGACCTCTGTGAGATCAAACTCAGAAAAGATAAAAGAATTAACAACTTCGGTATCGGCCGCATTCTCATTGCCTACATCAAAGCTCAACAACACCTGATAGTCATTGTTGGTTGTAATGGGTGCGCCGCCGTTTTCAACCGTATTCAGCAAACGCCAGTTACCTTGCAATTCATTACGATAGAAACGCAACATAGCCTCGACGCTATCAACCACTGCTGTAGGTGCAGGCATTTCCATGCTATACCCTTCTGCATTGCTTATCGCGCTAGTCAGTTGTGGCGCGAAAGTACCTGGTGCTGAGGCCAAACTGCCACTCAGTGTTTGCAGGTTGCCCAAGGTGACGCCATCAGGGATCAAGATGGATCCGTTTTCAGCATTACCATCACTGTCTATGGTTTGGAACAACGTGGTGAGGTTGGCCAAAATATTGGCTTGCGTTGTTGCATTGCCATCCGCCAACTCTTCAGCAATTGTTTGAGGTGTAATACGTGCGCCACCGGGTACTGCAATTTCCAGCCCGGCAATATTGAAGGTAACTGTGTCACCTGCCTGAAAATTAAACATGCCACCGTTCATGGTGGTGCCGGTCAACCCGCTTGGTGCTGCGGTGTAGGGAACGCCATCAATAGGAGAATTGGTAAGCTGGCCTGAAGTGGTGGTACCGCCACCGCCGCCTGCACCACCGCCGCCAGTTGCTGGCGCAGTGCCATCACCGCCACCGCCGCAGCCCGCCAAAATAGCCAGGCTTAAAATGCTGGCACCAAAAAAACGATTCAAACCCATAAAACACCCCTTTTGAGTAGGCTAATTGTTTCAACTTATTAATCAGATAGTTAACACACCGTTGATTAGTGCAAACAGGTATTAACCACTGAAGAATATAGAAGCCAATTACTGCCTACCACCCACTCAAATTGGGGCCTGTAAAAATGCTGACTTACTGATTGTTTACTGCTTGTTTACTGCTCAATCACCACTGGCTTTTTAAGCGCAACCCAGCCTTCGGCCTTGGGCAAATAATGCTGTTCAATCACGTTGCGCTTGATCTTCATGGTGGGAGTGAGGAAGCCGTTTTCCATGCTCCACAGGTCTTTTACCACCACAATGCAGCTCAACTTTTCATGGGCTTCAAGCTGACCATTCACATGGTTCAGCAACTCGGTCATTTCGCTTTCAACCCGTGCCGCTTCATTGGGGTTTTGCTCCACTTGTTTGTGTTCCTCAAGGGGCAACATGACCAGCGCAAACGGCTGTGAAAACGAGGGGCCCGTTACACACACAGCCTCTATCAATTCATGGCCGTTCAAGCGGTTTTCAATCGGCACAGGCGCAATGTATTTGCCCTTGCTGGTTTTGAACAATTCTTTCACGCGGCCGGTGATTTTCAAGCGGCCTTGGTCGTCGATCACGCCCATGTCGCCGGTTTTCAGAAAACCGTCGGCGGTGTAAGACTCTGCGGTCAGTTCCGGATTTTTGTAATAGCCCATCATGTTGCAGGGGCTTTTCACCAGCACCTCGCCCACTTCAGAAATTTTGCATTCCACACCGGGGTAGGTGTTGCCCACATAGCCCACGCGCACTTTGCCGGGCAGGCTGCAATGGGAGTAAGCGAAGTTCTCGCTCATGGCATAGCCTTCGAGCAAATCAAGCCCCAGGTTGCGGTACCACGACATCAAGGCCGGGGCCAAGGGTGCCGAACCGCTCAAAGCCATGCGCACTTCGGACAGGCCTAGTTTTTTCAGCAAAAACTTTTTGAACAAGCCGGAAAGAATGGGGATGCGGAAAATAATGTGTTGCACACCCAGCGGAATTTTTCCGCAAATGCCGTTGTAAAACTTGGTCCACAAACGGGGTACCGAGAAAAACAGGGTTGGCCGTGCACGTTGCAAGTCTTGAATAAAACTGTCGAGCCCGAACGAGAAGTACACGTGAAAGCCATAGAACAGCGAGCCGGTTTCGAGAATGGCGCGTTCTGCGGCGTGGGCCAGCGGCAGGTAGGAAATCATGCGGTCGGTGTTGCTGAAGCTCATCACCTGCGAGGTGCCGCGCAGTGCGCTGATCATGGCGTTGAACGAGATCATCACGCCCTTGGGCTTGCCGGTACTGCCCGAGGTGTACAGCATGGTGGCCATTTCATCTTTGCTGCGCTTGACCGGCTTCTGCGTGGGCGCAGTGGCGGCCACAATGTCGTCCCATTTTTTGGCGTGTTTTAATTCAGGTGCCAAGGGCAAAGTGATGGTGGGCATGCTGGTGGGAATGCCCTTCTCGACCACGCGCCACAGCTCGTCCATCTTGCCGATGAAAATCATTTTTGAGTCGCTGTTGTCGAGCACGTATTCAGCAGTTTCAGCGTTCAGTGTGGGGTACAAGGGAATGGACACATGCCCTGCCCGCCAAATGGCCAGGTCGGCCATGATCCAGTGTGCGCTGTTCTTGCCCAAAATACCGATATGGGTTTTCTCGGGCAGGTTCAGCGACTGCAAATAAGCCGCCATGCGGTTAACTTGGTCAGCCACTTGAGCCCAAGTGTAGTCCACTGTTTTCTCGGCCGAAAAAGGCTGTGTGAAATAAACCTTGTTGGGTTGTGTGGCTGCCCAATGGTCCAGGCAATCCAGCAGGGTTTCGAATTTTTCGTACTGCGCTGCGCTCATTTGTTTGTCTCCCGAGTTTTTTCTGTTCTTTTAAGTTGATACAAGAATATCAGCACGCTGGCTGCTTCATGGAAATTTCACATTCATTTTGTCAACCTGCCAAGGTCACCAAGAGTTAAGCGATGACATGGATTCAAAAACTTTCTACAGCCTATTTTCATCTGGAGTATTCAATGAAAACGCTTATTTCCATCATCGCTTTGGGCACCACGCTTGCGTTTTCCCAATTGGCCCAGGCTGGCGATGATTACCGCCGCAGTCATGGCCCCACCATCGACATCAACATCCTGATTCCGTCAGCCTATGCCGCCCTTGGTTTCGACGGTTACGACGATCGCCGGGTTTGGGGCGACGACGACGATTGGGACGACCGCGATGATGACGATGACGACGACGATTGGGATGACCGCGACGATGACGACGACGACGATGATTGATTTACGTCATCGTTAATACGCTAGTTCAAAGCCCCCTTGTTTTCCAGCAGTATGGCGGCGCCCAGGCCGCCCCCAGCACAGCTGGACACCACGGCGTAACGCTTGTTCTCCACCTGTAACCTGCGGGCTGCGGTGGTCAGCAAACGAATGCCAGTGGCTGCAAACGGATTGCCCAGGGAAAGCGATCCACCCCAGGTGTTCAGCTTGTCGATAGGCAAATCGCCCGGTACTACACCATTGAAGTACTCACCCGCGAATTCGCTGCGCTGCATGCACGCAATGTTGACCAACACTTGGGCTGCAAAAGCCTCGTGCAGTTCCCACACGTCGATGTCGGCCATGCTCAACTTGTTTCTAGCCAACAATGCTGGAATGGACACGGCTGGCCCCAACAACATTTCTTCTTCCAGGTTTTTCACAGCGGCCAGTTGATAATCCACCACCTCGGCCAGGGGCTGTAAACCCATCTCGTTTGCGGCTTCCAGGCTGGTGACCAGCAAGGCGGCCGAGCCATCGGTAAAACGGGATGAACCCGCAGCGGTGATGACACCTTCTTTTCGGAAAATGGTGCGCATGGTCGACAGCTTCTGGATATTACTGTCCTTGCGGGGTGTGTTATCCAATGTAATGGGGTGTTTGAAACCGGGCACCTGAACCGGAATGATGGTGCCTTCAAAGTGGCCTTTGTTCAGTGCCTCAATGGCCAACTGGTGGCTGCGCACGGTGAAGGCGTCGCAGTCTTCGCGGCTTACCTTGAACTTTTGCACCATTTGTTCGGCGCACACACCCATGGTTTTGCGGGTGGTGAAGTCGGTGCCCGTGGGCATCTCGGGTTTCAAGTCGGCCGGGCGCAAGCTGGCCAGGTTTTTCAGTATGTTTTTTGCAGAAGTATCTTGCCGCACCTTCATGGCTGCACGACGAATTTTTTGCGAGTAGCGAATGGGAATGTCGGAAAAGCTTTCCACACCCGCTGCAATGCCAACGTCGATTCGGCCCAAGGCGATCATGTCGCACAAATTGGCAAAGCCCACGCTGGCCGACAAACCGGCCATGGAGGTGGTGTAAGCGGGAATGGTGGCGGGCAAGCCAGCACTCAACATGCTTTCACGCGCCACGTTCGAGGTTTCAATTTCATGCAGCACGGTGCCCATGGTCACCATGTTCACGCGGTTAGCATCAACACCAGTCTTGTTGACCAAACCCGCAATGGCTTTGCCACCCAATTCATAGGTCATAAGCTGCGAATATGCACCGCCTGAATCCAGAAAAGGGGTGCGCACGCCATCGACAATCACGGCTTTTCGAATCGACTTCATTTGAAGCGCCCCACCATGTGCAAGGTACCATCGGCAGAGGTCAAACGCAGCTGTGTGTACCCTTCAGAATCGGGCGTGGTGCTGGTTTGTACCTGCATGCCTGCATGGGGCAAAGGCAGTGGTTTGATCCAACGTACATCGAGATCAGCCACCGTGTGGCCTGCGTTGTGCAGCACTTCCCAAGTGCGGGCCAATTGCCCGAAGCCATGCAAAATACAGCTTTTAAAACGGGTGCGTTTGCCCACGGCTTTTATGGTGTGAATGGGATTGAAGTCGCCAGTCAGCATGGCGAACGCCAGGCCATCTTCTTCCTCGGCATTCCAGTGGCCTGCGGTGGTGAATTCAAATTCATCGCGCTTGGCGGGTTTGCTTTTGCCCGCTGGTTTTGCACGGGGCACGGTGGAGTAACTGTCGATGACCACCGCCAATTCGCCCTTGGGGTTGCTGGCCTGCACGCGCGTGTGAATGCGCACTTTGTCGCCATCATCAGTCACGTCCATCAAACTGCCGCGCAGGGCGATTGACTCGCCACGATTCAGTGGCGTGTGAATTTGCATGCGCAAACCCTGATTCAACAGCGACAACAAATTGTACGGCGCAAGGCTGCCCAACTTGGCCAGCATGGGCATGGCCCAGTGGCTGCAAAAATGTGCAGGCATTTCTGTGCGGTAGCGATTAGCGGGTGCACCGGTCCAGGCCACGTATTGGTCCAGCAATTCATCGTTCAGCGCGGGCACATGCATGCTGTGGTGCACAGGCAGTTGCGGCAAGGTACCGGGCCGGGTCATGGGCGTGGCATTGCGAATGGCCGCCCAGCCCATGGACCGAATGTTGGGCCAGTGCAAGGCCAGGTATTTCAATGGATAGTCTGCCAACATGGTGTGTAGTCCTTTTCTTTTTTACAGGCCCAACTGCTTGCCAATAATTTCATTCATGATTTCATAGGTGCCACCGCCGATCGATGCAATTCGATTGTCGCGGTACAAACGCTCCACCAAACTTTCTCGCATGAAGCCCATGCCCCCAAAAATTTGCACGGCTTCATAGGTAATGAAATCCGATGTTTTGGTGGCGAAGTTTTTGGCCATCGACACTTCTTTCAGCGCAGGTTTACCCGCCTGCATACGGGCTGCAACCCGGTAAGTGAATTCCCGACTGGCTTCCAGCTGTGTGGCCATGTCGGCCAACTTGTGGCGAATCACCTGGTGTTTGCTCAAAGGCTTGCCGAAAGTGCTGCGGTTTTTGGCGTAATTCAAGGCCTCGTTGAATGCCAATTCAGACAAGGTGTTGGCGTAGCAAGCCAGGCCCAAACGCTCGGCCTCGAAATTGGTCATGATCATCATGAAGCCGCCGTTTTCAATGCCAATCAAATTCGATTTTGGCACCACCACGTTGTCGAAGAAAAGTTCGGCGGTGTCGCTGCACCACCAACCCATTTTTTTCAAAGGCTGGCCTGTGGTAAAGCCGGGCATGCCCTTTTCCATCAGCAACATGCTGATGCCGCCATAGCCATCGCCACCGGTGCGCACAGCCACGGTGTAATAGTCGGCGCGAATACCCGATGTGATGTAGGTTTTGGAACCCGACACTTTGTAGTGGTCGCCACAATCCACCGCACGGGTTTTCAGGTTGGCGACATCGGACCCACCACCGGGCTCGGTCACGGCCAGCGCAATGATTTTTTCACCACGCAGCACGGGCGGCACAATGCGTTCTTTCATCTCGGGGCTGGCCCACTTTGCAATGGGTGGCAGTGCAATGCCATGCGACATCAGGCTGGAGAAAAAACCACCAGAACCCGCACGCAACAATTCTTCCGTGGCCACCAAGCTCATGAAGTAGTCGCCTTCGGAATTGCCACCAAATTCCTCTGGGTAGCCAATGCCCAGAATACCGGCATCGCCAGCCAGATTAAAAATTTCCCGGGGAAAAGTGCCCGCCTCTTCCCATTCATTGATGTTGGGTTGAATGTGTCGCTCGACGAAGCGGCGAATGTTGCGGCGTGCTTCGTCGTGGGTTTCATTGAAGTAGGAAGTGAACATGCGTAGACCTTACAGTGGTGACGACAGTTGTCGAATTCGATTCTGGAAATAAGGGGGGCGGCGAACCTCGCCATGGCCAAGCCACGCGGCGGCGGCTGCGAAAGCGGCACGACCTTCGGGCATGGTGGGAGAAAACAAAATGAAATCGTGAAACACGCCCGACCACACATCCACATAGCACTCGGTGCCCAGCGCCTGGGCCTGCTTCATCAAGCGCAGGCTGTCGACCATGAACACTTCATTGGCGGAGCACTGCACATACACAGGCGGCAAACGGGACAAATCGCCCAACAGTGGCGAGATCAAAGGGTTTGCCGGATCGTGAACATTGGCATAGGGGGTGGCAAACATTCGCTTGAGCCAATCACGGGCTTTGGCTTCGTTGTGACCCAGGAAGGCATCTACCACTTCGGGGCGCAAATCGCTTTCACCCAAAGAAGGATCAAGCCAAGGCGAGCTGAGGTAAACACGGGAAGGCAAGCGAAGTTCACTGGCATTCATGGCGTGGCATAGCGCAAGGCTTAAATTGCCGCCTGCGGAATCGCCTGCCAGCAGCAATTCATTCTGGCCGTGTTCCTGCAGCAGGGCTTTCCACACTTCAACAACATCATTCAAACCCGCCGGGAAAGGGGCTTTGCCCATGAGGGTGTAATCGGGTACCCAGGCGCGGGCAATGCCCGATTTTTTGCACAGGCGTGCAACAAAGGCCCGGTAGTTGGCGGCGCTGCCAAACGCAAAACCACCGCCATGCAAAAACAGCAGGGTTTGACTGGTGTTGGCGTGTGCGCTGTGGTTCTCGATAATTTCCACCGGTACGCCATTGACTGTGCGGTGCTGCACGGTGCAACCCGCTGGCATTCGGGACAATTTTTGCAACAGGTTGGTAACGCGCTCGCCAACCCGCCATACCTTTTCAGGATTGCGGGCGGCCAGCAAACGCCCTTGGCACAGGCGTAAAAACAGGGTGACGGATTTGGACATGGAGCTCATGCAATCATCTTGTTGCATGCATGCTGTTTGGCCTAGGGCAAAGCCGGACACAATGGGGGTAAATAGCGACAGGCTGTCTTAATTTACCCTGCTTTGTTCAATAAATGCTTGCGGCGACATGCCAAACCAGCGTTTGAAGGCACGCCTGAAGTTTGAAACTTCTTGATAACCCAGGCTAAGTGCCACCGATTCCACCGTGTTGTTGCTGACCAGCAAGCTGAGTTTGGCCTGCCGCGCCAGTTCGGAATCGCGCAGTGTTTGGTAACTGGTTTGTTCATCGCGCAGGTAGCGCATCAAGGTGCGCGATGACAAATGAAAATGGCTTGCCACTTGCTCGCAAGTCCATATTTGACCTGGGTTGCTGCGCAACAGCTCGGTGACCCTGGCCGCCCAGCTGCTGGGTCGCCTTTGCTCAAGCAACAACTGCTCGCAGCGTGCCAGCGCCATGGCATGGGTTTCCGGGTCGGCCATGGGATTTTGCATCAGCGCCAAACCATGGGGAATCACGATTTTTGTTTTGGGCTTGTCAAACAAACAGGGAGCGTGCAAAAACTCGGAGTATTGATCGGCATAGGCCGGGGCAGAATACGCCAACTCCACTCGCAAGGCAGGCTTTGAATTGCCAATGATCATGCCCAGGTGGTTGACCATGGTGGCCAGCACTGCTTCGCAGAAAAAGCGCCCCACTTCGTCCAGCGCGATGCCCATGTTGATGATCACCGCGAAGTGATCGCTCGCAATGTGGCCTTCCATGCGAGCAAACCCACCCCGTATGTCGTGAAACTTTTCAGTCGCTTTCCAGGCATGGCCAAGGGTAGGCGAGGAAGCGATCAAGGTGCCCAGTGGGCCGTGCGCGGCCAGGTGCAAATTGGCACCCCAGCGCAAGCCCAGCGCCGGGTTGCCGCTTAGCTGCAAGGCATTGCGCACAATCACGGCCTGGGTTTCTGAATCAATGTATTTGTTCAGTTCAAGCAGATCAGCCGGTGCAAGGCGCGTGCCTTTCAACAGCAGAAGCTGGCCTTTGTGGTCCAGCCCCTGCTCACGCGCCAGTGTGCGCGTGTAGGCCGTTGGAAAAACAACCTTGTTGTTGGCGTGTTGACTGGTCACACTGTTGCGGCAAGTCGAGCGCCTTGGTTAATGGCTTCTTTGGCATCAAGTTCAGCGGCCTTGAATGCACCGCCAATGATGTGCAGTGGCTTGCCCAAAGCGCGCACTGATTCTTCCAGTTCGCGGTTCGGGTGCTGGCCTGCACACACAATCACGTTGTCGACTTCCAGCAAGTGCTCGGCACCATCGGGGGTGCGAATGCGCAGGCCTGCATCCTCAACACCAATGTATTCCACGCCCGACAACAAACGCACGCCTTTGGCTTCCAGCGCGGCGCGGTGGATCCAGCCCGTGGTTTTTCCGGGGCCTGCAATTTTCTTGGGCTTGCGTTGCAAAATCGTGATTTGTCGGGATGCTTTTTCCGGGTTGGCTTTGACACCTGCAATACCGCCACGCGCATTTTGCTCACGATCAATGCCCCAGAATTCGCAGAAGTCTTCAATGCTGGTGGAGGGGGATTGCGCTACGCCGTGCTCATTTGCGTGATGAGTCAAAAATTCGGCGGTATCCACACCAATACCACCACCGCCCACAATGGCCACACGCTGCCCAACCGGCTTGCCGTGCTTGAGCACATCGAGATAACCCATCACCTTGGGGTGATCAACACCGGGCAGGCTAGGCACGTTGGGAATAATGCCGGTGGCCAGCACCACTTCATCAAAGTCTTTCAGATCATCAGCGTTAATGCGTTTGCCCAATTGGAAATTGACACCCTCTTTCTTCAACATGGTGCTGAAGTAACGAATGGTTTCGTGGAATTCTTCCTTGCCGGGCACTTGCTTGGCAATGTTGAACTGCCCGCCAATTTCCTTGGCCTCATCGAACAGGGTCACCGCGTGGCCGCGCTGTGCAGCCGTCAAGGAGAACGACATGCCTGCGGGACCTGCACCTACTACCGCCACTTTTTTCTTCGCGGTTGTTTTCACAAAAACAAGCTCGGTTTCGTGGCAGGCCTGTGGATTCACCAAACAGCTACAACGCTTGCCGCCAAAGGTGTGGTCCAGGCAAGCCTGGTTGCAACCAATGCAGGTGTTGATTTCATCCACCCGACCTTCTTTGGTTTTCAACACCCAGTCGGGATCAGCCAGAAACGGGCGGGCCATGGCGATCATGTCGGCATCGCCATTTTGCAACACGCGCTCAGCATCGCCGGGCATGTTCAAGCGGTTCGACGCAGCCACAGGAATGGACACCACTTCCTTGATTTTGCGGGTGGCCCAGGTGAATGCGCCGCGCGGCACCTGCGTGGCGATGGTTGGAATTTTTGCTTCGTGCCAGCCAATGCCGGTGTTCAGAATGGTGACGCCTGCTTTTTCAAGTTCACGGGCCAGCAGCAATGTTTCTTCCAGGCTTTGACCATCGGGCACCAAATCAAGCATGGACATGCGGTACACAATGATGAATTCTGCACCCACTTTGGCGCGAATGCGGCGCACCACTTCCAGCGGAAAGCGCATGCGTTTCTCGAAAGTGCCGCCCCATTCATCGGTGCGCTCGTTGCCACGCTCGGTTAAAAACTGGTTCAGCAAATAACCTTCCGAACCCATGACTTCGACACCGTCGTAGCCTGCCATTTTGGCGTACGCAGCCGCGCTGGCAAAACCATCAATTTCCTGTTCAATTTCTTCTGCAGTTAGCGCGCGTGGCGTGAATGGGAAAATGGGCGACTGCTTGGCCGACGCTGAAACCATGTTCACGTTGTAAGCCTGGCGGCCTGCGTGCAACAACTGAATGGCAATTTTTCCGCCTGCGGCGTGTACAGCATCGGTCACCGTGCGGTGGCGAATGGCGTCTTGCTCGCTGGTCATGCGGCCAGCACCGGGCCACAACACGGCTGTTTCTGACGTGGCAAAACCACCGGTGATCATCAAGCCTACATCGCCTTGTGCGCGACGTGCGAAAAACGCAGCCAGCTTGGCCGGGTCTTCCTCTTCAAGCCCTGTGTGCATGGAACCCATGATGACGCGATTTTTCAAGGTGGTGAAACCCAGGTTCAATGGCTCAAGAAGCTTGGTGTGCGACGCTGCTGGCATTTCGATTCCTCAGTGGTTGACTCAATAAAACATTACAAAATTATCTGAATACTACTTTAATCTGAAACTATTTCCAGTACAGAAGTACGCATTTACGATGCATGTTGGTGGCGATAATCCTTCGGGGTTTGGCCACACCAGCGTTTGAATGTTCGGCTGAAATTCGATGCATCTTCGTAACCCAGCGCATAAGCAATGGCTTCAACGGTGGAATCGGTGTGGGCCAGCATCCAGCAGGCGCGTTCTTGCCGCACTTCATCCAGCAATTGTTGAAAACTGGTGCCCTCGGATTGCAAGTGACGCATGAAAGTGCGCTCAGTCAGGTTTTCCCTGGAAGCCATGCTTTGCAAAGTGGGCATGTGGCCTTCGCTTTGCTGCAACTGCATGCGCACGCGCTGGGCCAGTGTGCCGCCCGCTTGCAGGCGTTGCAGCTGCAAATCACAATCGCGAAGCAAACGTTGCAAGGCTTCATCATCAGCCGCCAGGCTGGGGCTGTTCACCAAGGTGCTGCCCAACACCACACGCAACTGCGAAAAACCAAAGCTGTTGTGTTGCGCAATGCGCTGATATTCATGCGCCCACGCTGGTGCGTCGAAAGGCCATTCAATTTTCAGCTGTTGCGGCAGTTCTTGCCCGGTCATCGCGTTGAGCAATTGCACCAAGCCGCCCAACAATTGGCAGTGCAGGTATTCACGCACGGGGCCCAAATCGACCCATTCCTCCAGTACGGCGGCAAACTCGGGATCATGCTCAAACTTCAGATTGGCCAGGTTCTGGCGCAAGCCGGCGTAGCGTTGCAACAGCAACATGGCACTGGGCAAATTTTTGCTGGCGATCATGGCGGCGCCCAAGGTGCCGTGGGCCGAGGCAGGCGTGCGCAAGCCCACTTCCAGCCCCAACCAGGGGCAGTCGCTGAGTTGTACGCCACGCTCAATCAACTGGCGCATTTGATCAAAACTCAGGAACTGGTTGCTTTCATGAAGCTGCTGCCAGCTCAGTGGCAAGCCTTCCAGAATTTCGCCCGGCGCAAATCCACGGCGCTGCAATTCGGCACACAGCAAACGTGCGTACACCGGGTGCAAAGCAGGCTTCAAGGCCGCGACTGAATCGTGCAAGTGTTGGGGCAAGTGGTTTGTCTCTGTGTGTTTGTTGTTGTTTTGGTTTTGTCACTTTATGACGATCTTATGCCACCCTGTGCGGTGTTGTCCATCGCCTTGCACGCCTAAGATGAAACCATCCTGAACAACCCGGTGCACAACAATGACTTCCAATACCCTGCCCGCTACACAATACAAAGACCGAAAAAAATACCTGTGGCTGTTGTCGGTGATCGCGCCTTTTGCAGCACCACTTGGCCCGATCATGTATTTGTACACTGGCCACACACAATGGCTGTGGATCTTTCTGGCCTTCTTTTACATCGGCCTGCCTGTGCTTGATTTTGTGTTTGGCGAAGACAAGCAAAACCCGCCCGAACAAGCTGTGCCCCAACTGGAAAACACCGCCTACTATCGTGTGATCACCTACCTGTTGGTGCCGATTATCACTTTCGGATTTTTGTTCAACGTCATCTTCCTGGCCACGCACGATCTGCATTGGCTGCACTGGCTGGCTGTGGCCATTACCACCGGCTCACTGCTGGGTTTTGGTTTGAACCTGGGCCATGAAATGGGCCACAAAAAACGCAAGCTCGACAAGGCACTAGCGCTGTTTACCCTCTCGCTGGGTGGTTATGGTCACTTCTCGATTGAACACAACCGCGGCCACCACCGCGATGTGGCCACACCCGAAGATCCGGCCACTTCACGCATGGGTGAACACATTTATGAATTCATGCTGCGTGAAATTCCGGGTGCTTTCAAACGCGCCTGGAGGCTCGAAAGTGAACGCCTGGAACGCGCAGGAAAAAGCCGTTGGAGTGTGGGCAATGAAATGCTGCAAGCCGGTGCAATGACCCTGGTGCTGTACACGGCGCTGCTTGCCCTGTTTGGCTGGCCCATGGTGCCGGTGTTGGCTGTGGTGGCTTTCTGGGGTGCATTCCAGCTAACCAGCGCCAACTACATTGAGCACTACGGTTTGATGCGCCAGAAGTTGCCCAACGGCGAATACGAGCGTTGTGCCCCGCACCATTCCTGGAACAGCAACCATTTGGTGTCTAACCTGGTGGTGTTTCAGTTGCAGCGCCATTCAGACCACCATGCAAACCCGGCGCGCAGCTACCAATCGCTTCGTGATTTTCCGGAACTGCCCAGCTTGCCATCGGGCTATTTCGGCATGTTCTTGATCGCGTATGTACCGCCATTGTGGTTTGCAATCATGAACCCACGGTTGCTGGAAGTGGCAGGCAAGAATGCGCAGAAAATCAACATTCACCCAAGCAAACGCGCACGTGTGATTCAGCGTTATTCGCTGGCCGCTTGAGAATTTTTCTTCTGCGGGAATACGCAGATCAAGTTTAGCCAGCCTGGTTGATCTGCTTGCCCACAGCGCCCTCTTGCAGGGCGCTTTTTAATTCTGCTGGAATACTTTGCTTGGTGAATTCTTTGGCACACACCAACACGTAAGTGGCCTGTGATGTGGCCACCAAGGTGTTGGTGTCGGCATTTACAAATTCAAAATTCAAAGTGAAACTGGTGTTGCCGAAGTGGCTCGGGTAGACACTGGTTTTCAAGACATCATCAAACCGCGCCGGGTTTTTCCATTCGGTCAGCAGGCGCACCACCTGGGTTTCATAGCCCATATCCACCAGTGCGTTGTAACCGCCCATGGCGGCGCGCATGAATTCCGTCAGCGCCAAATCGACGTAATCGCCATAGCGGGCGTTGAACACGACACCTTGCGGGTCGCATTCGCCGTACCGCACCCGAAACAAAAACTCAAAAGGTTGTGCCATCAATTAAACCGGTTGTGGAACGAGGGCTTGGGTCAGGTGTTCCTGACGGGCCCGTGCGTTGTGTTCGGCCTGTTCAAGTGCAGGCACGCGCGACACGCCACGAATCAAATCTACCGCTTTTTCAGCCATCATCATGACCGGGCCGTTGGTGTTGCCGCCAATCAGGCTGGGCATTGCAGACGCGTCCACAATACGCAAACCTTCCAGCCCGTGCACACGCAGTTGCGGATCGACCACAGCCATGGAATCGGTGCCCATTTTGCACGTGCCTGTGGGGTGGTAAACCGTGTCAACCCTGTTGCGCAACACTTCACGAATTTCGTCATCGGTGCGCACATGCTCGGTGAATTTGTCTTTCAAAATCCACTTTGCCAATGCAGGCGCATGCATGATCTTTCGGGTCAATTTGAAGCCCTCCACCAGCTCATCCAGATCACGAGGATCTTTCAAAAAGCCAATGTCGATCAGTGGTGGCGTGTCCATGGTGTTGCCTTGCAAGGTCAGGCTGCCACGGCTGCGCGGGCGCAACAAACACACGTGGCAGGAAAAGCCATGCCCCATGTGCATTTTGCGGGCATGGTCGTCAACCATAGCGACCACAAAGTGCAATTGCACGTTCGGGTCTTTCAACTCGGGGCTGGTTTTCAGGAACGCGCCGCCTTCGGCGAAGTTGCTGGTGAGGGCACCACGGCGATGCTTGCGGTAGCGGAAAATTTCACGCAGCAAACGAATACCACCGCGAATGGACAAACCCAGTGTGTCCAGGCTTTTGGTGGAATAACCAAAAATAAAGTCGGGGTGATCCTGCAGGTTTTTACCCACGCCGGGCAAGTGATGAACCACATCGATATCATGACGTGCCAACTCTGAAGAGTCGCCCACACCGGAAACCATCAACAATTGCGGCGTTTGAATGGCACCCGCAGTCAATATGATTTCTTTGCGAGCCTTCAACACAGTGACCTGGCCGTTGATGGACACCTCCACACCCACGGCACGCTTGCCTTCAAACAGCACGCGTTGAACCATGGCCTTGGTGTGAACCGTGAGGTTTTTTCGGTGCATGTGCGGGAACAGGTAGGCACGCGCTGCGCTCCAGCGTTCACCTTTTTTTTGGGTCACCTGGTAAATGCCAACGCCTTCCTGGTCGGCACCATTGAAATCATCAGTGATCTTGAAACCAGCTTGCTTGCCAGCTTCCAGATAAATTTGCTGAAAGGGATTGTCGGAACGCAAATCAGCCACATTCAACGGGCCGCTGTTGCCGTGGTAGGCGTCGCGAATTCGCTCGTTGCATTCACTGAGTTTAAAATAAGGCAGCACGTCTTTGTAAGACCAGCCGCTGCACCCCTCTTCATTGGCCCAACGGTCGTAGTCCGATGCCGTGCCACGAATGTAAACCATGGCATTGATGGCCGAGGAACCACCCAAGGCCTTGCCACGCGGCTGGTAACCCTTGCGACCGTTCAAGCCGGGTTGCGGTGTAGTTTCGAATGCCCAGTTGTTGATTTTGGTGGGCAACATGGCCACCGCACCGCTGGGAATATTGATCAGATTACCGGTGCCATCGCCCCCGGCTTCGAGAAGGCATACATCGAGTGCTGAGTCTTCACTGAGGCGGCCTGCCATGGCACAACCGCCGGAACCACCACCCACCACAATGTAGTCGTGCTCTGTCTTCATCTGCTCCTCCTGATTTTCAAACCCGCTTGGATCGGATTTTGTGATTTTCTCACTTGATCATAGAGGAAGCCGGGCAAAAAGAAACACCGCAAAGCGCACAAAAAATTGATAATTCCGGTCAAGCGATGCGGGTGATCTTCTCGGGTGCAGCGGGCGCACTGCTCTGTGCATTTCCAGCCAACTGATTCACTTGCCCCAAAGCTTCCTGTACTTCTCGCATTACACGTTGGGTCAGTTCTTCCACGGTGGGTACGTCTTGCACCAGGCCTTGAACCTGACCAATTAGCTGAACACCTTGTGTGTGGTTGCCCTCAATGGTGGCTTTTTTGATTTGAAGCACTGCGGCTCCGTAAAAAGTGACTGTGAGCGTTTGCTCCAGACCCATTTTGAATACGTCTTTGATGATTCCCGAGAGCGGCTTGTTCATTTCACGCGCAGCCAGGTAGGCGCGCCACATGGCACGAACCGGATTGAATGGCTTCGACATGATTTTTTTGGAGTTGGGTGTGGTCATGACACGGCAAGGAATGCTGTCGAAATTCTTGCTGTAAATGGTGTCTTCCACTTCTTTTTTTACAATCAATTCTTTGGTGTTGGCATGCACCGGGCTTTCTTTCGATGCGGCCCAGCGTGTGCCCATGGCCACGCCGTCTGCGCCCAAAGCCAAGGCCGCGACCACACCGCCGCCCGTGCCAAAACCACCGGCTGCAATAATTGGAAGCTTGGTTACCTGCCGGATTGCAGGCACCAGCACCAGTGATGTAACTGCGCCGCCGTGCGCTGCGGCCTCATGGCCTGTGACCAACAAGGCATCCGCGCCCGACTGCTCGGCCTTCAAGGCATGCTTGGCATTCACCACAGTCACAATGACTTTGCCGCCATAGTCGTGCACACGCTTGCAAACATCTGCGGGGCTACCGAGGCTGAAGTTGATCACTGGTACTTTTTCATTCAGGGCCACTTCAAGATTTTCACGGGCACCCGGCATGATCAATGCGCAACCAATGCCGAAAGGCTTATTGGTCAGGCTTCGAACCTTGCGAATTTCAGAGAGGGTTTGTTCAGGCGTCAAATGCCCAATGGCCAGAATGCCCAGACCACCTGCGTTGGCTGTGGCAGCCACCAGATCGGCATTGGCCACGTAGGTCATGCCGGGGCATACCAGCGGGTATTGAATGTTGAACATCTCGGTGATGCGGGTTTTCATGGGCTGTCCGTAGATCGAGTGGGCCGGATCGGGCAATCCAATGAATATTACATCAACCGAGATATTCTGATAAGCACTGTAAGTATGCGCTGAGTTGCTTTTATCCCAGTGTCTTGGTCAGGTCACCCAACAATGGCAAGCCTCCGAGCAAGCCACCCTCGGCACCGCTGGTCGAACTGATGGAGGAAGTCAAACCACCCAACACGTCGCCAAGCACTGGAATACCCGCCAAGGCATCACCACCGGAAAGCAAACCGCCGCCGCCTAGCCCACCGGTCAAGCTGTCCAGCGCACCGCCCAGGAATGGAATGTTGCCTAATGCAGAACTGACATCGCCACCCAAAGAACCGGCAAGATCGCCAATCAAGTCGGTGACTGGCGCTGCGGGTGTGCTTGCGCCCACCGACGATATTGCGTCGCCCACCCCGCCCAACAAACCGCCCACGGTGTTCAGCAAAGTGTTGCCGCCCTCGCCAATCAAAGCCAAAGGCGTGTCAGCAAGACCGCTTTCCAGCCCGCCACCCAAACCGCTCAGAATTCCACCCAAGCCACCGTCGTTGTTACCCGTGGCCACTGAATCCACAACGCCACCCAAGGTACCGGCAATGTCGCCCAGCACGGGCACCGGTGCCAGCAATTGCCCCACGCTGTCGGTGACATTCACCACGGTGCCTACCACGCCACCCACACCACCATCGGTGTTCGGGCCTGTGGTTCCCAACAGGCTCGCCACCAAATCCGACACGGGTGCCAGCGGTGTACCTTCACCAAATCCACTCACTTGGTTTGCTGCCACGCCGAGCAGGTCAGTCAATGTACCCAGCCCCATGTCCAACACATTGGCCACAGGTGCCAAAGGGGTACCCTCCAGTCCGCTGGTCAGGCCATCGGTCAAGCCCGTCAAAATGCCATTCAAGCCACCGTTGTTGTCGCCCACCAATGTGGATTCGATCACGTTGCCCACGGCGTCGACCACATCGCCCACCACGGGCACGGGCTCGGTCAATTCGCCAAGGTTGTTGGTAAGGTCACTGACTGTTTCAGCCAGGCCGCCCGCATTTTCTGCAGGCAATGCGCCGGGATTTCCACCACCGCTGCTACCGCCGCCATTGTTGTCGTCTGAACCTGCGAACACCGCCGCTGCGCCCACGGCGCCTGCCAATGGCAAAGCTCCCAAGCCCGCACCGGCGCCCAGCAAGCCTGCACCAAACAAGCCACTCATTTCACCCGTGGCTTCCTGACCATCCAGTACGGCTGCCTGGTTTTCTCCGTCAAATTCAGACACCAGCGTGACATTGCCCAAGCCATCACCTGCGTTGGAGGTAATGACCACCTGACCGTTGGGGCCAGCATCTGGATCGAAACCCAGCGTGGCCACACCGCCATTTGAAATTTCAAGGAAAGCGGGGATTTGTTGCTGTGTGCCTGGGATGCTGAGCACTGCAATTGAGTTGCTGGTGGAGCGCAACACATCACCTGCCTGCAACACCATGTCTTCGCGTAGCGGCGTTTCAATGCCGTTTCGCTTCACAAACACATCGCCATCAATATTGGTCACAGAGGCTACTACTGGGCTGTCAAAGTTCATGATGTTTTCCTTGAATCAAGCAAAGTCAGCGTTTTGAACCACGATGGATTCAGCAAATGCTGCGGAGGAGTTAATGGGAGAGGAGGACTGAGAGAAATCGGTGAAGTCTGTCGGGGAAATTGCGGCTGTGGCAGCATCAAACTGACTGTTCATGCCAAATAACGAAAGATCAATTTGCGTGATTTGCGACACAATGCTGTTGAACAAATCGGCGGGAATGACCGTGGAGGCCAGTGACAGATCCGTGCTGTTCATACCAGGCAAAGTGTCCATGCTTTCCAGCGAACCGGAAAACTGTTCCAAGCCGGGAAGTGCATCCGCCGCCTCGCCCAAACTTGCGGTGAGATCGTTCAACAAGCCTGACACCGGGTCGGTACCAGCATCACCGGCCAACAAGGTGGTGGTGGTTCCACCCACCACGCCGCCCAACAAATCGCCTAGGCCGCCGAGTACGGGTATATCGGCCAAACCATCTTTGATTGCATCGCCGAGAAAGGCCAAACCATCGGCCAGCCCACCGGGCAAGGGGATCAAATCACCCTGACCACTGCCGAGCAGGTCAGTCAAACCATCAATCAAAATTCCCAAACCGGGAATGTCGCCCAAACTGCTGTCCAGGGTGTCCGCAACATCGGCAAGCAAGCCGGCAAGCCCGGTCAGCTCGGTGGTACTCACTGGCGGATCAACCGGGTCAGTAGGATCGGTGGGATCGGTCGGATCCGTAGGGTCGGTCGGCATTGCCGGGCTGCCAGTATCCACAACTTCATCGTCGTCGCCGTCCAGCACAGCAGCACCCAGCACACCGGCACCAATAACGCCCGCTGCTGTACTGGCTGATGCACCGCCAGCCAACAAGCCAGCACCGACAAGGCCAGAGAATTCTCCGTCCTGCGAAGCCAGAACAGCGGTATTGACCGCGTCACTCACTTCGTAAAGTTCCACGCCTTCGCTCAGCGCCGTGACTTCAGTGCGGGCGGGCGCATCAGGCACATCGGCCTCAAGCATATCCAGCCTGGCCGATGCATTCGGCGCCAGCTCAAGCAAGGCATCACCGTGGCTTGCGTGCAATGCAGGCATTTCTACCTGCACGACCTGACGGCTATTGTTCACAATCGTGTCGTCCCAAAACACGGGATCGCCGGGCTCCAGTGTCAAGGTTTGACCCAACCGCTGCACGGTTACACCGACAGCTTGCGTTTTCAAAATGCCCACCGAGGCCATTTCGTTCGACATGTGAATTCCTTGCTGATTGTTCGGATTGATGTGGGTTAACTATTTTTGGTTAACCATTTCTAGGTAGCGAATATACCCAATATGTAAGGTTTTTACTGACAAGATGTAGGGGTTTTTTGTAAAAATTGTACGAAAGCAACAAAAAAACCAATTTAGGGGGCTCAAAATTGGGGGGAGTCAAGACCGAAAAACCGGGACGACCAATGCCGCAATACCTGCAAATTAAGGCATCATTCAGCATCCAAATTTTTTGCAATCAAGGGGAAATCAAATGGCTCAATTCGAGAACGTGACCGTGGTGAAAGCCGCGAACATTTACTTCGACGGCAAGGTCACAAGCCGCACGGTGTTGTTTGCCGATGGCACCAAAAAAACCCTGGGCGTGATGTTGCCCGGCGATTATGAATTCGGTACAGCAGAAAAAGAAATCATGGAAATTCTGGCGGGTGAAATGGACGTGTGCTTGCCTAGCGAAAGCTGGAAGACAATCACCGGTGGCCAGTCTTTTGAAGTACCCGCCAACGCAAAATTCCAGTTGAAGGTGAAAACACCTGTGGATTATTGCTGCAGCTACATCAAGTAATTACGCGGGCACTACAAACCGTCCAAACTCAAGATTGCCCGATCGCATGGTTGGGGCGGTACCGGGAAACAGCCAGTAAGGCTGCGCCTCGGAGGACGGCACCACGTTGGGAAAACGTTCATCGGCCGGGTTTGGCCCGGCCATGCTTTTTTCCTGCACCATGGAAATGTATTGGTCCACCACATATTCCTGCGTGTTGCCATTGATGATCACCTCGGCCCCAGTTCTTTTGGCGAAGTCTGCAAGTCCGCTGATCTTTGAATGCCTGGGTTCATAAGCATCCAGGCTAACCCCGTTTTCGCTGGTGACCAGCAAACCCTGTTCGGTGTGCGCCACAATGGAATGATTGCCCTCGGTGTGCCCTTTGGTGCGCACCAGTGCAACGGCACCGTCACCCAGCCAAACGCTGTCATCGAGCAACTCAATTCGTTCGGGCGCAATACCCTGTGTACCTTGCGGGCAATACCACTGGTTTTGCCAGGGGATCAACGCCTGTGCGCTCTCCCATTCTTCACGCATCACCAGCAACTTTGCATTTGGAAACAGCGGCGCTTGGCCGTTGGCACCAAGCCAGCGGCTTACATTTTGCGTATGCAGGTGATCGTAGGTGATGTAGTCCACATCCTCTGGCCGTAAACCGATGCTGGACAGGCACTGCAACACGGTGGATGTTTTCTTCAACACCAGTGCTTCCATTACGCCTACCAAAGGGCCAGCCTTGGCATCCAGATGCGCAAAAAATGGTGTGGCGCGCTGATTCTCCCAATCAGAGGGACTAACCAGCAAAGTTTTGACACCTTCGCTGCTGGAAAACTGAATGACAAACAAACGGTTGCACAAATGCACAAGGGGTGTGGGCAATCCAAATGCATTGAGATAGGCAAACTTGCTGGGGTATGGCACGCGCACCAACTCGAAAGTTTTGTAGAAAAGCACCTGTGGTTTGGCCAACATATCGCGCCGAAAGTCTTTGGCAGCCTCGCGCGCGTTGTCCACGCGCTGCATGGGACGCAGTGCATCGCGAGTGCCGTCAAAATGACTGATGCGTGTGAACATGGTGTAAGCCCTCAAACTGTGGTTGCGCTTTGTGAAACAAGCTCACTATAATTTGGACAAGAAATCTTGTCAAAAGTGAAACCTGAATGACCAAAACACCCACAAGGGCCTACGGGGGCGTTGCCGCAGAGCAACGTGCAGAGGAACGAAAAGCGCGGCTACTGGCTGCTGCACTGGAATTGTTTGCGCGACAAGGTTATGCGCGAACCACCATTGAGGCCTTGTGTTCTGAGGCCAAGGTAACGGCACGCCACTTTTATCAACTGTTCGACAGTCGGGAAGCAATTTTGCGCGCGCTGTACGACAACATCATCGCAGATCTTCGCGCGGGTGTGTTGAAAGCGATGTCTGCACCCAACCTCAGTTTGTCTGAGCAAATTCCGCTGGCGGTAAGTGCCATGGTGCACCATTACCTGGAAGACACACGCCATGCACGGGTGGGCGTTCTGGAGGTGGTCGGTGTAAGCCCGCAAATGGAGGCCCGCAGGCGCGAGGCCATCCATGACATGGCGGGTTTGATCGAGGCCTACCTGGGCAGCCTGATGGAACGCGGCGACTTGCCCAAACGCAACTACCACTTGGTGAGTGTGGCTTTGGTGGGCGGCATTAATGAATTGCTGGCGGAGTGGCTGACGCTGGAGAACCCGCCCGACATTCCCGAACTCAGCGAAGAAATCATCAACATTTTGAACGCCCTGATTCGAGGAGCCGCCCGATGAACAGAGTGGATTCAAAAGGCGTGCGCGATGCCTTGGTGTTTCATGCTGCATTTTTTGCCATCGCCATTCCGGTTGCATTGAATACGCAAGGCAATGCCCTGGGGCTTGCGCTGGTGGTTTTTGCGCTGGCTTACAACATTGCGCTACCGGTGGTTGGGGCCTTACGGGGCCATGGCGAATGGGTGCGTTTGTGGAAATTTTTATTGCCGCTTTCAATTGCCCTGCCCTGCGCGGACTGGATGCTGGTTGAGCGCATGGGCACACTCACCTTCCCAGACCACGGTATTGTGCGGTTGGGGGGTGCAGTGCCGGTGTACTTTATGGGCTTGTGGATCATGTTGCTGTGGCAGGTGTGCTGGCTTGCACTGGCCACAAAAAAGCCATACCCGGTGGTTGCTGCATTGTCGCTGGGTGGGTTTTTAGTTTGGGAATGGGCAGCGCGCCCAATGAACCTGTGGCATGCACAAGACGTTTTACAAATACAAGGCTTTGCCATTTACCCCTTGATTCCGGAAATGCTGCTGGCAATTGGTGCGCTGTGGCTGTGGAACGTACTGGGTAACAAATCCACTTTTCAACAAATTACTGGTGCACTGGCCCTGGCTGTTTTTTACGCAGGTGCGCTGTCACTTTCACTGCTATGGATTGGCTGACACATGACTACAATTGAATTAAAGCAACCCTTCACCCTGCCCTGCGGCGTGGTGGTTCCCAACCGGCTTTGCAAAGCAGCCATGACCGAAGGCGTGGCCAACCCAAGGCTGCAAGCCACCGAGCGCCATGCCACACTGTACAAGCGTTGGGCCGAGGGCGGTGCGGGCATTTTGATCACCGGCAATGTGTTGATCGACCGGAATATTCTGGAGAGACCCGGCAATGTATCCATAGACCCAGCACCCGAGCATGGCGAGCCCGAAGGCATGGAGGCACTGCGTGCATGGGCCAAAGCAGGCACCAGCAACGGCAACCACCTGTGGATGCAAATTTCACATGCAGGCCGACAGTCTCCCCGCTATGTCACCACCAAACCAGTGGGACCTTCTGCAGTTCAACTGGAATTGCTGGGCAACTATGCCCCACCCCGCGCCCTGCGCGAGGATGAAATTCTGGACCTGATTCAACGTTTTGCACGCGTGGCCCGCATCGCCAAAGAAGCCGGTTTTACGGGCGTGCAGGTGCATGGAGCACATGGTTATCTGCTGTCGTCTTTCCTGTCGCCAGTGACCAATCAGCGCACGGACCAATGGGGCGGCAGCCTGGAAAACCGCGCCCGCTTTTTGCTCGAGGCCGTGCGTGCCGTGCGCAAGGCTGTGGGCCCTGCTTTCCCGGTTGCAGTGAAACTGAATTCAGATGATTTCCGCAAAGGCGGGTTTTCCAACGAAGAATGTTTGCAGGTGGTGAAGTGGTTGAACGATGAAAAGGTCGACCTGCTTGAAATTTCTGGCGGCACCTACGAACAGCCGCGTTTGCTGGGCCACACAGGTGCAGCTGACTCTGTAAAAGACGATCAACCGCCTGTGCGTGAAAGCACGAAAAAGCGCGAAGCCTATTTCCTGAATTATGCAAAGGCAATCCGCGAAGTGGCCACCATGCCACTGATGGTCACCGGTGGTTTTCGCAGCCGTGAGGCCATGGAAGAAGCATTGAACGATGGCGTGTGCGACGTGATTGGCCTGGGTCGCCCTTTGTGCACCCACCCTGACACACCGAAGCAATTAATGAACGGAAAAATTGACCGTGCAGCCAGCTTTGAGAATATGTTGAAGTTGGCAGACAAGGGAATTTTTTCACCGGTCAGCCCAGTGCTGCCGCTGAAATTAATCAACGTGCTGGGTGCGCAGGCCTGGTATTACCAACAAATTTTCCGTTTGGCAGATGGGCTGGAAGCCAAACCTTCCATGAGCTTGATCGGCGCCTTCTTCAAATATTTGTTCAATGAATGGACAACGGCATTCAAAGTCAAACGTTCTTCACGTTGACGCTGTACAACTTCAGCAAAGTCCACCATTCAGGAGAAACTCATGTCTAAAAGCGCGCTGTACTCACCGAAACAACAACGTGGCATGGGTTTGCTTGGCTCTGTTGTGTTGGCAGCGGGTGTCGTGGTGGCCGGCTTTTTAATGGCCACGGCAGTGAAGGAATTTCGCAAGTACGATCAGTTTATTGAAGTACGTGGACTGGCTGAAGAAGTGGTGAAATCAGACAAAGCCAGCTGGAACTTGTCTTTTTCAGTACTTGCGGAAACACCGCAAGCGGCTGGCGCAGCTTGGACTCAACAATTGGAAAAACTGGAAAGCCTGGTTCTGGCCATGGGCTTTGAAGCCAATGAAATTCGCCGGCAACCTGTGACCATATTTGAAAACGTGAATCCAAACGGAGGCTCTATAGAACCCGGCAAACGCTGGCGTGCACAAGGTGGCTTCGTGCTGGAAACAGCCAAGGTGGATGCAGTTGAACAAGCGTCGCTGAAAAGCGATGTTTTTTTGAATGAAGGTATTTTGATTGAGTCCAGCTTCATTCAGTTTTACTTCACTGACCTGAACAGCATCAAACCACGCATGCTGAAAGCAGCAACTGACAATGCCAAAGAAGCAGCACAAACTTTTGCGGCCGACTCAGGCGTTCAAGTGGGCGCATTGAAAACAGCCACGCAAGGGCTGTTTTCAATATCGGCCCCCCTTGGCGATTACGGTGGCGAAAATACGGTGATGAAAAAAATTCGCGTCGTCACCAAGGTGCAGTACCTGGTGGAGTAAACCGGGTATTACACCTCGTGTACAAACAATTCCCGCTCAAAGCGGATCTGAGGCCAGAACACGCCATCGTCCGCACGCTCGCCAGCCCCGATCACCATGATCGGGAAAGCATCGTCGGTCAGCTTTAATAATTTACGCACACGGGCTTCGTCGTAACCTTCCATCATGCAGGTGTCGAAGCCGTGCGCACGCAATGCCAGCACCAGGTTTTCGCAGGCCAATGCTGCACTTTTCGCTGCCCACAACTCCACTTCGCTCCGCGTGTAGGGGCCGCGTGGCAAGGGTGCGATCAAGCCGCCCACATTCGATGCAGCCTTCTTCACCATTGCGAAACTGTTCAATGGGCCGGGTGAATAGTTGTAAGGAATCAGTTGGTAGTAGCGACGCACCAGCGTGGGCACTTCCGGCATGGGCCAGTCTTTGATCATCTTTTTGGAAAACTCGCTGACCCGGTCCACACGCGCCACGCACACAATCAGTTCCTGTGCCGTTTTTGCAGCCAGTTGCCCCAAACAGGCCGTGACCAATTTGGCTTTTTTGGCCGGGGTTTTCACCACATAGAATTCCCAGGGCTGCAAACCCGACGAACAGGGTGCGAGCAAAGCCATGTCCAGGCACTCGTCCAGCACTTCTTTGGGAATGGGTTTGTCGGTGAACTTGCGCACAGATCTTCTGCTTTCAACCACCTTCTTGAAGTTGGCTGCGCTGATGCCCTTGGGCGCTGGTTCGTAATAGCGCTGCTTGCCATCCACATCGATGGTCTTGAATTTCTTTGCTGCTGCTTTCATGTGTTGCGTGCTCCAGACTGCTTAAAGATTGAACCCAGTTTTTGATAAACATTTTTCATGCCGTGCTCAAAGTCATCCATCAAGGTGTAGACCACCGGAATGACCAAGAGGCTGAGGAAAGTAGAGGTCATCAAACCACCAATCACGGCAATGGCCATGGGGCTGCGGAAACTGGTGTCTGCATCACCTGTGCCAATTGCGATTGGCAACATGCCTGCAGCCATGGCAATGGTGGTCATGATGATGGGGCGTGCCCGTTTGTGGCAGGCATCCACCACCGCATCTAGCCGGTTCATGCCCTTTTCGTTGCGTGCAACAATGGCGTATTCCACCAACAAAATAGAGTTCTTGGTGGCAATGCCCATCAACATGATCAAGCCGATCAGCGAGGGCATGGAAAAACTTTTCCCTGCGATCAACAGGCCCACAAACGCGCCACCCAAACTCAGTGGCAATGCAGCCAGAATTGTGACGGGTTGCAGGAAGTCTTTGAACAACAACACCAGCACCACAAAAATACACAACACACCAGTGAGCATGGCCAAACCAAAACTGGCAAACAGCTCTTCCATCACTTCGGCATCGCCAATGTTTCGCTGCGCCACACCGGGTGGCAGGCTTTTGATGCTGGGCAATTGTTGAACAGCTGCGGCCACATCACCCAAAGGTTGCCCTTGCAATTCAATTTCAAAGTTCACATTGCGTGCACGGTCGTAGCGATCAATTACCGAAGGGCCCGCATTGATACCCAACGTTGCCACCTGGTTCAGAGGCACACTGGGTACCCCTGGTTTCGCTGAGGGAACTGAGAGGCGTTCAAGCACGCTGAGGTCTTTTCGGGCTTCGTCATCGAGGCGAACCACAATCGGCACTTGCCGTTGCGACAGGTTCAGTTTGGGCAAGGCTGCATCGTAATCACCCACTGTAGCCACACGCAGAGTTTCGCCCATGGCTGCTGTGCTCACGCCCAGGTCAGCTGCTTTGGCAAAATCGGGCTTGATCCAGATTTCCGGGCGAACCAAAGCTGCACTGGAGGCAATGGAGCCCAAACCGGGAATGGTGCGCAAATCGCGCTCCACTTCACTGGCTGCTTTGGACAGGGCTTCCCCGTCTTCACCAGACAGCACCAACACATACTTTTCACCCGAAGCACCCAAGCCCACCTTATAACGCACACCGGGCAAGTTGCTGAGCGCTTCGCGCATTTGCGTTTCTGTCACCTGCTTGCGCACGGCACGTTCGCCGCGCGGATCCAGCAACACAGTGAGCGTGGCTTTACGCACCTCAGCCTGCCCGCTCATCATGAACGGGTCGGTGCCGGCTGCACCGCCGCCAATGGTGGTATACACACTTCGTACGTACTCCACTTCACTGATCAGTTCACGGGCTTTTTCGGCCGCCTTGCGAGTTTGCTCGTAGGTGCTGCCCGGCTGCAATTCAATGTAAACCTGCGTTTGCGACAAATCATCGGGCGGGATAAAACCGGTGGGCAACAAAGGAATCAACAGGATGGAACCGATAAAAAAAGCACCAGCCGCGATACAGGTAATCAGCCTGTGCGCCAAAGCCCAGCGCACCCAGTCCAGGTAATGGGCCATCATTTTGCCAGGCTCATTTTTCTCACTTTCATGGCCGGCCGATTTCAACATGTAAGCGGCCATCATGGGCGTTAACATGCGGGCCACGACCAGTGAAGCGAACACGGCCAGCGCGGCGGTCCAGCCAAACTGCTTGAAGAATTTACCAGCAATGCCGCTCATGAAGGCCGTGGGCAAAAACACGGCAATCAGGGTGAACGTGGTTGCGATTACAGCAAGGCCAATTTCATCGGCGGCCTCGCGAGCGGCATCCAGTGGGCTTTTGCCCATGCGAAGGTGGCGCACAATATTTTCCACTTCCACAATGGCGTCATCGACCAAAATACCCACCACCAGCGACATGGCCAGCAAGGAAACCACGTTCAAGCTGAACCCCAGGTAGTACATGCCGGCAAACGCCGGAATGACTGACAAAGGCAAGGCCACAGCCGACACAAAGGTAGCGCGCCAGTCGCGCAGAAAAAACCACACCACCACCACGGCGAGAAATGCGCCCTCATAGAGCATTTTCATGGAGCTATCGAAATCATCTTCCACAGGCTCTACAAAGTTGAAAGCCTCGACAATCGTAAGGTCGGACCGCTGCGCTTGCAGTTCAGCCAAGGCCTTGGCCACACCCTGGCCCACCTCAACTTCACTGGCACCTTTGCTGCGGGTAATTTCGAAACCCACCACATCTTGGCCATTGAGCAAGGCAGCCGATCGCCGATCGGCGATGGTGTCTTTAATCGTCGCGATTTCTGGCAACTTCACACGGCGACCATTGCTCAGCACAATTGAAATTTCTTTCAATTGATTGGCATTTTCTACGGTGGCAATGGTGCGCAGCGGTTGCTCACCCACACCAAGGTCGGCCCGGCCACCCGCAGTTTCCAATTGGGTATTGCGCAGTTGACGGGATACATCGAGTGCGCTCACGCCCAGTGCCTGCATTTTTAACGGGTCAAGCTCGACAACAACTTCTCGCGTAACACCGCCCACCCTGTTTACTGCGCCCACACCTTTCACATTCAACAGTGTTTTGGTGATGGTGTCGTCCACGTACCAAGACAAACCTTCCTCATCAAACGCAGTGGATGCGATGGTGTAAGCCAACACAGGAGCGCCACTTAACTCCAGTTTGTTGACCACCGGGTCGCGCAAATCAGTAGGCAGGTCTGCACGCACACGCGACACAGCAGACCGCACATCGTCCACGGCCTCTTGTGTGTCTTTCTCAAGATTGAACTCGACCGTGATGCTGACAATGCCGTCTTGAATCTTGGTGTAAATGTGTTTGAGTTGTTGCAGCGTGGCCAGCGAGTTCTCGATTTTGCGAGCCACATCGTTTTCAAGCTGTGAAGGCGATGCACCTGGCAGGCTCGCAGTGACCAGCACCGTGGGCAGTTCAATGTCAGGGAACTGCTGAATCTTCATGCTTGAAAAGCTGTACAGACCCATCACGGTGAGCAGGAAGAACAGCATCACTGCTGGAATGGGGTTCTTGATTGACCAGGTCGAGACGTTCACTGAACCACCTTCACCAAGTCGCCGTGGGCCAGGAAGGCCACACCGCTTTTCACCACTTTGTCACCGGGGCTTAAACCCTCCAGCACCTCGATAAACTCACCCTGCGCTTTGTTAACCCGCAACTTGATGCGCTGCACCTTGCTGCTGGCTTGGTCCAGCGTAAACGCATAGGTGAAACCATCCCGTTCAATCACTGCGGTTTGTGGAATTACAGTGGCAGTTTGCGCACCCAAATCAAATTCGCCACGCAGGTACATGCCAGGCTTCAAACCCTTGGCGTAGGCACCGGGAATATCGACATAGACCATGCCGGTTCGGGATTGCGCATTGATGACCGGGCTGAGTGTTCGAACCTTGCCGCTCAAAGCTTGATCATTGTTGAATACGGTCACCGCCATGCCCTCTGAAATTCGGGCCAGCTCTGCATCAGTGACCTCCGCCTGCCACTCCAGCCGCTGCTGGCGCACCAATCGGAATAATTCTTGCCCTGGGGCGGGCACTGACCCCAAGGTGGCAGTGCGTGCGCTGATTACTCCGTCGTCCAGCGCGGTCACCGTGGTGTTGCGCAAGCGAATTTCCTGCTGGGTTTGCAAGGCCCGGGCCGACAGCAAACGGGCCTGTGCAGACTTTTCCGCGGCAATCACCTGGTTGCGTTCTTGCGCACTAACCGCGCCCGCATCGGTGATGTTGCGAATCATGTCAGCATTCAGCTTCGCCTGCTCAAACAAAGCCTGTGCTTCGGCCACGCCCGCTTTGGCTTGTGCCAAGTCGGCGTTCACGGTTTGTTGATCGAACAGGGCAAGCGTTTGCCCTTTTTTCACAACATCACCGACCTCGGCGCGCAAAGAATCAATTCGCACACCGTTGAGTTGTGCCCCAATCACGGCCTCTTGCCAGGCAGCCACACTGCCATTCACCGACAGGGTTATAGGAATGTTTTTTTCCTCGACTGCGGCCAGTTCAACCGAAAGGCTGGCCTTGCCGGGCGCTTGATTTTCGGTTGCCGCGTTGGGCGCTTGCTCAGCACCCGGAGAACAAGCGCTTAGCAGCAATGTTGCCGCGAACAGGGCAACTGGATACTTCGTGAACACCATTGAAATTTTCATTTGCTGCAATCCTGTTTGCGTCGTTTACTTTCACCGTCGAGCATGGCACGGGCATAGCCGGCCAGGCGTTCAGACAATGTATCGATGGCCTTGGCACTGCCCATTAATTTGGGGCACACCACATCCACCACGTCTTGGGCCACATAAAAGTTGACCGCCATACCCATCATGGCGAAGGCCAGGCGCTGAATATCCAGGTCGGGTTTCGTCAAACCAAAATAAGCGGTCAACATATTCACCAAGGCCATGTGCTGCGGCTTGATTTCCGCATCAATTTCATGCTCCCAGGCACCAGTGGGTTCAATCATTTCGCGGAAATGCAATTTCATCACCAGGCGAAAGGTTTCCCCGTGCTTCAAGGGCTCCAGAAAATCCCGAAACAATTGCTTCAACGCCTTGTCCACATCGGTGCTGTTCAAATCAGGAATGCCCTGCTCGAACGGCGTGCCACACAAAGGTTCGGTGTAAGCGGCCCGGTAAAGGCCAGCCTTGTCGCCAAAGTAATAGCGAATGGATGAAATGTTGGCACCCGCCTTGTCAGCGATTTCGCGCGTGGACGCGCCTTCATAGCCCTTTTCAGCGAAGGTAATGAGTGCAGCCTGCACCAGCTTTTGCCGTGCAGATTGCTGCTTGTCTTGAAGCATGGGAAAGTCCGAAATTAATTCAATCGATTGATTTAAAAATATATCAAACGAATGATTAAACAGCAATCGCGAAAGGCTCTTTTGTCCGGATTGAAACGAATCGACACCACTGAATTCCTGAAACTTGCTACTCTTTGTTGGCAAATTCAAAAAACAACAATCAGGAGACAAACATGGGTGTGGCACAAAAAGGCAGCAACGCGTTAAGAAAACTGAAATCGGTCGCTCAAAAACGGGCATCCAGCCTTCCGGCCAGCAATTTGATCAATGCCGTGGTGGACCAGGTGAACCAGTTTGAAACCGGGATCAAGCAAACCGTGGACGGCGTTCAGGACAAAGTGAAAGGTTTGCAGGCCAACCTTTTGAAAATGTACCAGGCCAACAAAGAACTGGAACAGGAAAACCGGGAGCTCGCCAAAACCATGGTGGGCCTTGAAAAAGAAAATGCCCACCTGACCATGAAACTGGATCGCACCCAGATGGAACTCGATGTCTTGAAGGCCAAGCTGGAGAACATTGGCAAACTGGTCAGCGGCTACGAAGAATCGATTGCAGCCGTAACCCGTAGCACCAAGACCAAGCGCAAATAACATGACACGCACGCCCATTCCCCGCTTCGAAGACAACTATTCCGAGGAAGCCGCCAAAGCACGTCGCGAATTTTTGACGCAGCACACCGGTGCCAGCCTTCAACACACTGGCACTTACTCCCTGCCCCCAGAAAGTTTGAAAAGCAACACCGAGAACTTCATTGGCGTGGTGCAAATGCCGGTGGGGGTGGCTGGGCCTGTGTTGATTCATGGTGAACATGCGCAGGGCTGGTTCTATGTGCCACTGGCCACTACCGAAGGCACACTGGTGGCCAGCTACAGCCGGGGCATGCGCATGGTGAGCGAATCCGGCGGTGTGAAGGTGACTGTGGCTGAAGAATTCATGCAGCGCGCCCCTCTGTTTGAATTCGAAGATGCCCGAGCCGCCAAACGGTTTTTGAACTGGCTCAATGAGAACCTTCAAACAGTGAAAGCCGAGGCTGAGAAAACCACCGGCTTTGGCAAGCTTGAGCACATTCAAACCTGGCAGGTTGCGCGCATGGTGTACACGCGCTTTAACTACACCACGGGCGACGCGGCCGGGCAAAACATGTGTGGCAAGGCCACCCATGCCGCTTGCCAATGGGTGCTGAAAAACAGCCCGGAAGCAATTACTTACTTTGCCCTGAGCGGTGCCATTGAAACCGACAAAAAGCATTCGCACATGAATTTGCTGCACAGCCGGGGCAAGCGGGTGATTGCGGAAGCCACCATTCAGCGTGAAGTGCTACAAAGGCTGGCACGCACCACACCTGAAACAATTTTCAAGCAGCGCCAGCGCAGTGCCATCGGCGCGCAACTGGCGGGCAGCGCCTACAGTGGGCCCCACTCGGCTAACGGCATTGCCGCGTTGTTCATTGCCACCGGGCAAGACGAGGCCAATGTAGTCGAAAGCCACACCGGCATGGTGTTCATGGACATTACAGCCGATGGGGATTTGTATTTTTCTGTCACATTGCCTTCCGTGATTTGTGCCACCAAGGGCGGCGGAACCGGCTTGGCCACCCAGGCAGAATGCCTGAGAATGCTGGGCTGCGAAGGCAGCGGCAAGGCACGCAAACTGGCGGAGATTGTGGGTGCCACGGTGTTGGCGGGCGATTTGTCTTTGTTGTCGGCCATTCTGGCCGATGAATGGGTTTCTTCCCACGACGCTTACGGCAGAAACCGCTAGGTCAGTAAATCACTGACCGCTGGTGCAGTGCGGAATGACTTGTAATGTGTTTCAGTGCACACTCGTTTTACAATACAAAAACGAGGAGACACAATGCAGTCTGAGGCAGGATCCACGCAGTTCAACAACTCATTGTTTAAACGTGCAGCTGGCCTCGTGACGAAAGTCTCCGACGCCTTTGCATTTCCACTTCGAACTTCCCACTACATTGAACTGGTCAACCCACTGTGGAGTACCCACGCCTTGCAGGCGCGGGTTGAAGCCGTGTGGGACGAAACCTCCGATTCACGCACCATTACATTGCGGCCCGGGCTGAACTGGCGAAGCCACCGCCCAGGTCAACATTTGCGCATTGGTGTGCCCATTGGCGGGCAACATTTCACACGCACCTATTCCATCAGTTCTGCCCCGGAGCGAAACGACGGTTGCTTCACCATCACCGTGAAAGCAATCGACAATGGCCGCATGTCGCACCACCTGGTTCGCAAGTTGAAAGTGGGCGACTACGTACCGATTGGTGTGCCCCAAGGCGACTTTTACCTGCCCGATGCACAGCCAGTACTGCCACTGTTTATTACTGCGGGTAGCGGAATTACGCCCATCATGAGCATGTTGCGCAGCCTGGTGCTTCAGGAACGCATGCCCAACACCGTGCACATCCACTACGCACCGCACACTTACGACGTCATTTTTGGACGTGAGCTGAAAGAAATTTCAGACCACCAAAAGCTGTACACACTGAACCTGGTGCACACCCGTGAGCCAGGCCAGAAGCCGGAAGAAATCACCGGCAAACGCCCCCACTTTTCCAAAGAGCAACTGGAACAGCTTTGCCCCGACTGGCGCAAACGCGATGTGTACGCCTGTGGTCCGCAGGCCATGCTGGATTCTATCGAGAAGCTTTACGAAGCCGAAGGACTCAGTCGCCAGGTGCACACCGAGCGATTCCGAGCACAACTGGCGGGGGTACCCACCGAAGTTAAAACCGGCGTGGTGAAATTTTTGAACAGCAATGTGAGTGCCAATTCTGACGGTGAAACGAATTTGCTTCGCCTTGCCGAAGATTCTGGCTTGAACCCGGAACACGGTTGCCGGATGGGTATTTGCCATGGTTGCGATGTGAAACTGGCCAGCGGCTGTGTGCGCGATTTGCGCACGAATGCGCTGATCAATGAAACAGGACAAGTGATTCAGATTTGCGTGTGCGCAGCAGTGGGCGACGCAGAAATCGAAGTGTAAGCAACACAGGAAGCAGGAGACAAACATGGGCATGCCAAAACATTTGAGCGCCAGCGACATCGAGGAATTCGGTCGCGAAATGGACGCCATACGCAATGAAATTGCAGACTCGCTGGGCAGCAAAGACCGCGCCTACATTCTCTCGGTCATCAAATGGCAGCGAAGCCTGATGCTGGCCGGGCGCATTGTGGTGTTTCTCAGCTTTTTCCTGTTGCCAATGAGCGACTGGACCTTCACAGGCTGGCCGCAATTCTGGGCAGTGCTGTTGCTGGGTGCGATCATGCTGGGCGTGTCGAAAAGCATTGAGAACATGGAGTTGGGCCACAACATCATGCATGCGCAGTTCGACTGGATGCGCGACCCCAACATTCAATCCAACACCTGGGAATGGGACAACGTCTGCCCTTCCGACCAGTGGAAACACAGCCACAACGTGGTGCACCACACCTGGACCAATGTGCATGGCAAAGACCCAGACATTGGTTATGGTGTGCTGCGCGTCACCGACGACCAGCGCTGGCATGCCAAGTACCTGTTCAACCCGGTGATCAACTTTGTGCTGATGATGATGTTTCAGTGGGGTGTGGCCCTGCACGATCTGGAAGCCGACAAATTGCTGGCTGGCAAGAAAAGCTTTAAAGAAATCATTCCCATGCTGAAACGGATTGGCTGGAAGGTACGCCACCAGCTGTTGAAAGACTATGTGTGTTGGCCTGTATTGGGCGCAGCAGTCACAGTGCCAGTCACTGTGTTTTTCGGATTTGATGTGGTGAATATTGCGCTGGCTGGTTTCGGCTTCACGATTGTGGCCAACCTGATCGCCAACGGCATTCGCAACATTTGGTCGAATGTGATCATTTTCTGCGGCCACTTCCCGGCCGGTGTACACCACTTCACCAAAGAAGAAGTGGAAGGCGAAACCCGCGCAGCCTGGTATGTGCGCCAACTGCTGGGCAGCTGCAATATTACCGGTGGCAAGTTGTTCCATATTTTGTCGGGCAACCTGAGCCACCAGATTGAGCACCACCTGTTTCCGGACATTCCTGCCAACCGCTATGCAGAAATGTCACCCCGGGTACAGGCTTTGGCTGCGCGCTATGGCCTGCCCTACAACAAGGGCAGCTTCACGCGCCAGTTTGGCACCACCACCTGGAATATCTGGCGTTTGTCTTTACCCTGAAACTAAACCGCCTGAACGGTGCTGTATGCGAAAAACAGCACCAGACTGGCGGCCATGGTTCCATTGAACCACTTCAAGCGCAGCGGGCTGTTAATCAAGGCCCGCAAGCGTGCACCCAACACAAGCCACAATCCCACGCACAACAAACCCACACTGGCCATGATCACGGCCACCATCAATACATCCAGTACAGGCGTATTCGAGCTGGACGGGAAAAGCGCGACAGCCGCTGTGGCCATGAACCACGCTTTGGGATTCACCCACTGAAACAACACCGCATTGAAAAAGCTCAGTGGTTTGGCGCCTGGCTTCAGCGCATCGGCAGTCGGTGAAAAGCTGGCAATTCGCCAGGCCAAATACACCATCATCAGCAAGCTGAATACCAACAGGGCCGTGTGAAACCAGGGCAAGCTTTCAAACACCGCATTCAAACCCAGACCCATGGCCAGCAGCATCAAGGGAAAGCCCACAATAATCCCAAAGAAGTGTGGCAGGCTTTTTCGCACGCCAAAATTCATGCTGCTTGTCATGATCATCAGGTTATTGGGCCCGGGCGTAATAATGCTTAAAAATGCAAACAGGGCAATGGCTTGAAAGTGCTGCATGGCGAACTCCTTTTGTGGAGTAACAATGGAACACTCACTGTAAGAACTTTTGCAATTTCAGTACAGATTCAGGATAATCAAATAATGTGCAGTACAGATAAATCTTACGAAAATCTGTACTGCTTTTGAAATTCGACTTCTGTGCGGGTACCCCATGAAACTGGAACGTTGGCAAGTCATTGCAGCTGGCATTTGTTCGCTGATCCTGACCGTGGGTTTGGCCCGATTTTCTTACACGCCTTTGCTGCCCATCATGCGCGAGCAGGCTGGCTTAAGCGCCTTTGATGGTGGCTGGTTGGCCACGGTCAATTACATCGGCTACATCAGCGGTGCCTTGTTGGCCTCGACACTCAGCAACCTGGATTACAAATACCTGCTTTACCGTTTCGGCCTGATTGTGGCCGTAATCAGCACCATTGGCATGGGCCTGACCACCGATGTCAACCTGTGGGTATTTCTGCGCTTTATTTCGGGTGTGTCCAGTACCGCAGGCATGTTGATCGCATCGGGCCTGATCATGAACTGGCTGGCCCGCCAAAACCTGAAAACCGAACTGGGTCTGCACTTTGCCGGGGCGGGCATGGGTTTGGTGTTGTCTGGCCTTGCGGTTATGGCGATGGTTGACCATTTGGCCTGGGACCAACAATGGTGGGTGCTGGGTGTGGTGGGCATTCTTTTCTTCGTGCCCGCCTGGATATGGATGCCCAAACCCGCCAAGGCTGGCAGCGCAGAAGCACAGGTGGCCGATGTGGCACCACCGAGCGCAAAATGGATGCGCTTAATGCTTGGCGCTTACTTCTGTGCCGGTTTTGGCTATGTGATCAGCGCCACCTTCATTGTGGCCATTGCTGAAACCCTGCCTGAACTTCAAGGCAAGGGCCCCTGGGTGTGGGTGGTGGTCGGGCTGGCGGCGATGCCCTCCACTTTCATTTGGGATCGCGTGGCCCGAATTACCGGTGTATTCGAGGCACTGGTGCTGGCCTATATTCTGCAAATCATCTCAATTGTGATGGCTGCCCTGATCGACGGCTATTGGGCCAACATGATCAGCGCCGTGCTGTTTGGCGGTACATTCGCCGGCATTGTGAACCTGACATTGAGCATTGCAGGCAGGCAATTCCCCGCCAACCCCAGCAAGGCCATGGCACGCATGACACTCAGTTATGGCGTGTCGCAAATTGCGGCGCCTGCTTTGGCCGGTTTGATCGCTGAACGCACAGGCACCTATCGCGGCTCGCTGTACCTGGCCGCGGCATTGATGGTGGCGGGTGTGTTCATGGTGTGGCAACTGAAAAAGCAAACCGAGGTTTAAGCGGTGGACACGACCTCTTGCAAATACGAAACACTGGCTTTAAACCTGCAGGCCTTGATTGAAAACAATCACTTTGCAGCGGGGTACAAACTGCCGTCGATCCGGAAGCTCTCAGAGCAATGGCATTACTCCATCGACACGGTACAAAAAGCATTGAACCTGCTGGAAGACCGGGGCTATGTGCAACCTGTTGCGAAATCCGGCTACTACGTGCAAGCCCGCAATGTGCCCGTTGGGGCGGTGTGCACGCAGGCCCCCGATTCCATAGTGCTGGAACCGCCGGTTAACCTGGAGGTAGCGGACCAAATTGCCATGCTGCTTCGAAGTTCGACCCGCGAGGGTGTGGCACCACTGGGTGTTGCTTTTCCAGCCCATGAATTGTTGCCGATCGCCACCCTGCGCCGAAGCTATGCCACTGTGAACCGTACCCGCCCTGACCTGCTCACCCTGGGCAGCCACGTGGAACCCAACCAGCCGGAATTGGTGCAACAACTGCAACAACGGTTTGAGTTGATGGGCATGAAATTGAAACGCGATGAACTGGTGATTACCGATGGCTGCACTGAGGCCCTTAGCCTGGCCCTGCAAAGCGTGGCCAAGCACAACGACATTGTGGCGGTAGAGTCGCCCGGGTATTACCTGCTGTTGCAAATGATCGAATCGCTGGGCCTGCGCGCCCTTGAAATTCCAAGCAGCCCCGAGCATGGCATGTCGCTGGAAGCGCTTGAAATTGCCGTGAAGCAAACCCGAATCGCGGCTTGTATTGTGTGCCCCACCGCCAGCAACCCCATGGGTTCTGTGATGCCCGACATCAACCGAAAAAAGTTGCTGGAGCTGGCCGAGAAATACGACTTTCCAATTGTGGAAGACAATGTGTACGCCGACCTGTACTTCGAACGGTTCCGGCCGCGGCCACTGAAGGCCGGCAAGCAAAGCGACCGGGTACTGATGTGTGGTTCATTTTCGAAATCACTGAGCTCATCGCTTCGAATTGGCTATGTGGCAGGCGGCAAGTACGCCGCACAGGTATTGTCCAAGAAGCGGATTCTCAGCGGTTCAACCAACCCGATTACCCAGGTGGCTGTGGCGCACTATCTTGAAAAAGGATCGTTCGAGCGGCACTTGCGCACCTTGCGCCAGCAGTTTGAAACACAGGTGCGTGCCATGGGCAATTTGGTGCTGAAACACTTCCCGCAGGGCACCCGGATTTCTGAACCCAAAGGTGGATTTGTGCTGTGGGTTGAACTGCCGGGCGACATCGATACTGCCGCCCTGTTCAACAAGGCCATTGCCCGCAAAGTCGCCTACATGCCGGGCAGCGTATTCTCGGCCAGCGGCCTGTACAAGAACTGCATCCGCCTGAATTGTGGCCACCCGGTGACAGACGACACCGCAGTGGCCATTGCAAAGTTGGGTGCCTTGTTTGAAGGCTCACTCGTCGCCTAACCACACCACCTTGTACAAGTCGCGGCGGCGATCGAGGTAATTGCGAACAGAGCCCTCATTCTTCAAAATTTGAAGCTTGTCCAGGTCCACATCCACAATCAGGGTCATCTCGGTGTTGGGCGTGGTTTCCGCCATGATTGCATCGTGCGGAAATGCGAAATCAGACGGTGAAAACACGGCGGTTTGCCCGTATTGAATGTCGACATTGTCCACCTTGGGCAAATTACCAAAACTGCCTGAAATGGCCACATAGCACTCATTTTCAATGGCGCGGGCCTGCGCACAACGGCGCACACGCAGATAACCGTTCTTGGTGTCGGTCCAGAAAGGCACCAACAATATTTGCATGTCCTTGTCGGCCAGCACCCGCGACAGCTCTGGAAACTCGGAGTCGTAACAAATCAGGATGCCGATTTTTCCGAAGTCGGTGTCAAACACACTCAACTTGCTGCCCCCCTCCATCATCCATTCACGCTTTTCATGGGGGGTGGGGTGAATTTTGTACTGCGCTTCAACCGTGCCATCGCGGCGGCACAAATAGGCCACGTTGTACAAGGCACCATCTTCCATCACCGGCATGGAACCAGCCACCACATTGATGTTGTAGCTAACAGCCATGCGACTCATTTCGTCGCGAATTTGATCGGTGTAAGTGGCCAGGTGCCGAATGGCTTCGAGAGAATTGCCGTTGCCCGCCAGGCCCATCAAAGGCGCGTTGAAAAATTCGGGAAACAAGGCCACATCACAGCGGTAATCTGAAAGCGCATTGATGAAGTATTCAGCCTGTTTAACCACATCTTCCACGCTGTGGAATTCACGCATTTGCCACTGCACGCACCCCAGGCGTGCGGTGGTTTTGGGCGCGCCAAACAGCATGGGTTTTTCAGGTTCGTAGTAAATATTGAACCACTCCAGCAAGGTGGCATAGCCTTGCGACTCTTTGTCCTCTGGCAGGTAGCCCTTCAGCACCTGCTTCACCTCAAAGTCGTTGCTCAACTGAAAAGTCAGAATCGGGTCGTAAATGTCTTTGCGTTTCACTGCCGCAATGTACTGCTGCGGCGACATGTCTTTCATGTGCTCTTTGTAACCGGGAATTCGGCCGCCCGCCATAATCGCGCGCAGGTTCAGGTTTTGGCATAGTTCTTTGCGGGCTTCATACAAACGGCGACCCAAACGCATATTGCGGTATTCGGGGTCGGCAAACACATCAATGCCGTACAACACGTCGCCCTTGGGGTCGTGTGTGGTGGCGTAAATGTTGCCGGTGATTTCCATGTAGGTGTGTTTGTCACCAAACTTGTCATAGTCCACCACCACTGCAAAGGCTGCAGCGATCACCTTGCCATCGTCTTCGATGCAAATCTGGCCTTCGGGGAATGTTTTAAGGATTGAACGAAATTTGGCCTCGGGCAACGCACCGCCCGCGCTGAGGTAAACCACTTCCATAATGCGCTTGATATCAGGGTAATCAGACACCTGCAAATTGCGCAGCGTTAGCTTGTGTTCGGTGTGTTCATATTCGGTATTTTCGATTTCTGTCGACATGGTGACTGCTCCATTCGTTTACTTTTTGAACCTCTCTATTAGAACATATTTAGAAAATTGATGAATTTTTGGTCAATAAGCCAAGGGCTTCTTGGTTTGACAATTCTAGAGTGCTGCGGTTATCCTTCGCGCCTGATTTGTCGAACCAACACGTCCCTACCCTTGTAACAGTTCAGCTTTCATCTCTGCTTTTTCCTTGTCTGAAACCCAGCGGTTTTCAGGCTTCCCCGCTATTTATTGCGTCGTTCAAAGCCTGCAAGCGCTTCGAATGGCAATTGCTTTGCTCTAAACAATATGATTAAAAATTTCCGCGCGGACTGGTTATCCAACGTCCGAAATGACCTTCTGGCCGGCCTGGTTGTGGCGCTAGCGCTGATCCCCGAGGCGATTGCCTTCTCCATCATTGCCGGTGTCGACCCTAAAGTGGGCTTGTACGCCTCGTTCTGTATTGCAACCGTGATTGCGTTCACGGGCGGGCGGCCAGGCATGATTTCCGCTGCCACCGGTGCCATGGCTTTGGTCATGGTCACTTTGGTGAAAGACTACGGCCTTCAATACCTGCTGGTGGCTACGCTATTAACCGGAGCGCTTCAAATTTTGGCCGGGGTGTTGCAACTGGGCAAATTGATGCGCTTTGTATCCAGATCGGTCATCACAGGTTTCGTGAATGCGCTGGCGATTCTGATCTTCATGGCGCAACTGCCTGAACTGATCAACGTGACATGGCATGTGTATGCAATGGTGGCGGCGGGCCTGGGCATTATTTACCTGCTGCCCTACCTGACCAAAGCAGTGCCATCCCCGTTGGTGGCTATTGTGGTGCTGACCGCCTTCAGCATCGCGGTGGGGCTTGATATTCGCACGGTGGGCGACATGGGCGAATTACCAGACTCCTTGCCGGTGTTCCTGCTGCCCGATGTACCCTGGACGCTTGAAACCCTGAAAATCGTATTTCCGTTTTCACTGACTCTGGCCGTGGTGGGCTTGCTGGAATCGATGATGACCGCGCAAATTGTGGACGACCTGACCGACACACCCAGCGACAAAAACCGCGAGTGCGTGGGCCAAGGTGTATCGAATATTGCCGCGGGTTTTCTGGGTGGCATGGCCGGTTGCGCGATGATCGGGCAGTCTGTGATCAATGTGAAATCAGGTGGCCGTGGGCGCTTGTCCACTTTGTGTGCCGGCGTTTTCCTGTTGATCATGGTGGTATTCATAGGCGACTACGTGGCGCTGATACCGATGGCTGCTTTGGTGGCCGTCATGATTATGGTGTCAATCGGTACATTCAACTGGGCATCAATTCGCAACCTGCGAGAGCACCCAAAAAGCTCCAGCATGGTGATGCTGGCCACAGTAGCCGTTACCGTGGGTACGCATGATTTGGCACAGGGTGTGTTGGTGGGGGTGCTGTTGTCGGGCTTCTTTTTTGCCAACAAGGTGGGTCGTATTTTGCGTGTGCAATCAAGTACTCAAGATGAAGGACGCAATCGCACTTACGTCATTTCCGGCCAGGTGTTTTTTGCCTCAGCTGAAACATTCGTCAACTCATTCGACTTCAAGGAAGAGATTGACGAAGTCACCATCGACATCAGCCACGCTCATTTTTGGGACATTACGGCTGTAGGCGCTTTGGACAAAGTGATTCTCAAGTTCAAACGCAATCAGACCAAGGTCAATTTGTTGGGTATGAACGAAGCGACAAAAACCATGGTGGATAAATTTGGACTGCATGACAAGATGAGCCCGGGTTCGGAGCTTCCTGCGCATTAAAGCCCAGAAATAGCAGGTACATCTCTTGCATTCCTCATGGCAAACCCACACCGGAATTTGCCATGAACGAACTGGATGCCGCCCTGCTCAGCTTGCTGATTAAAGATTCACGCTTGTCTTTCGCTGACATTGCCCGCCAGCTTGGGTGTTCGCGTGCCCATGCACGCGCACGTGTGCAAGCCTTGCTGGAAGAAGGCACGGTAGAACAATTCACCGCCGTGGTGAACCCGGAAAAGCTGGGCAAAGTCACCAGCACCTTTGTTGACCTGAAGGTTAAAAGCCACGTGATTGAAGCGGTTGCAACCGAATTGGCTGCACAACCCGAGGTGGCCAGCCTGTACATCATGTCTGATCTACAAAGCCGGCACATTAACACCCTGACCGACACGCAAGAGAGTTTTTTGGCCTTCGCACAGAAATACCTGTTTGGTCAGCCCGACATTATTTCAGTGGAATGCAAGAACCTGTTGAAGCGTGTAAAACACCGCCGAGGTGGCGCGCGTTTGTAAAATCAAAGGCTCCCTGTTGTGGTGCAGTGCCACATTTTGGGTGCATGAATACATTCGACACCAAACTGCCTTATTTCAAATCCATCTGGTTCCGATTGATTTTTTCAATGTATCAATCGCATACGATTTGGTAACAAAAGTAAACAAAAGGTATACAAATGGCAGGCTGGTGCAATCATCCAATGCCTCATTCTGGTGTTTAAGCAATTTGGCCGCATGAACATGCAATTGCTGAAAGACACTATGCACGGCACCTTGACCATTTCTGCGATGGTGTACTTCATTTTGCTGTGCGCGCAGCCCTTTGCACTGGCCTTTCGCGGCTTGGGTGGAGAAGACATGGTGCACGGCTTGTTCGACATGATTCCCGGCGGTGAAGTGGGCGCTTTGCTGTTCCTGATGGCCCTGCTCTTTGTTCTCGGGTTCTTCCTGGAATGGATTGAAATTTCCTATATTGCCTTGCCCATGTTTTTGCCCGTGTTCATTGGTTATGGCACCGACATGGTTTGGCTGGCCATTTTGATTGCGATGAACTTGCAAATGTCTTTCCTGACTCCACCTTTTGGTTGGGCACTGTTCTTCCTGAAAGGAGTAACGCCACCGGGCATTACCACACGCGATATTTATGTGGGTGTGTTGCCGTTTGTGTTACTTCAAGCATTGGCCGTGGCAGTCATTTTCGTATTCCCATCTGTCGCCACCTGGCTTCCCAAAGCCATTGGTTGGTAAACAAGGCAAGGAGCTTTCATGGAATTATTGAGTGGATACTCCCTGCCTTGGCTGGCAGGGCTGGTGGTGGCGCTCGCCATCACAGGGACCATTGCAGGCCTGTTGGCTGGCTTGCTTGGCGTGGGTGGCGGCATTGTAATTGTGCCGGTGTTGTACCACCTGTTCACCCTGCTTGGCGTGGATGAAAGTGTGAAAATGCATGTGGCTGTGGGTACCTCACTGGCCACCATCATTCCCACCTCATTCATCTCGGCGAAAAGCCACAAGGCCAAGGGCAATCTGGATGAGCCCTTGTTCAAAAGCCTGGTGTTGCCTTTGTTCATTGGCGTGGTCATTGGCAGTTTTGCAAGTGGCTATGTGTCGGGCGATGTGTTGTCGATTGTATTTGCCAGCATCGCTTTGCTGGTGGCCGCCAATATGGCATTTCGAAGCAAAGCAAAACCGGTGGCAGAAAGTTTGCCGCGCAGTCCTTTCAAACAAATCATGGGCACATTCATTGGCGGGTTTTCAACGCTGATGGGCATTGGTGGTGGCACCTTGAGCGTACCGATTCTGAATGCCTTCAATGTGCCCATGCACAGGGCGGTTGGCACTGCGGCGGCCATTGGTATGGTCATTAGCATTCCCGGCGCAATCGGGTTTTTACTCAATGGCTGGAACGTTGAAAATACGCCACCATTGACCATTGGTTACATCAACTTGATTGGCTTTGCACTGATAGTGCCCATGACCATGTGGATGGCCCCTGTGGGCGCACGCATGGCCAACGCCACAACCGCAGCGCGCTTAAAGCTGACGTTTGCATTTTTCCTGTTCATTACTGCCGTACGCATGTTTTACGGCGTGTTGGGCTAAGCAATAAAAGGGAGTTAAAAGAACAATGATTCACACCAAACGCGCACTGGGCGGCGTATTTGTAGCGCCCCACCATTTGGCTGCACAGGCCGGCCGTGATGTATTGAAAGAAGGTGGCAATGCCGCGGAAGCCATGATCGCCGCTGCCGCTGCCATCGCAGTGGTGTACCCGCACATGAACTCGATTGGTGGCGACGGTTTCTGGCTGCTCAGCGAACCCGGCAAAGCGCCAGTGGGTATAGATGCCTGCGGAAAAGCTGCCGCAAAAGCAACACGTGCTTTTTACACCGAGCAAGGGTTCGATGCCATTCCCAACCGCGGACCCTTGGCTGCACTCACCGCAGCAGGCACCGTGGGTGGCTGGATCAAGGCCCATGAAGTGGCCACGCAATGGGGTGGCAAGTTGCCATTGAACCGCTTGCTGAGCGATGCGGTGGTGCATGCACGCAATGGTGTGGCAGTTAGCTGCAGCCAGGAACGTTTAACCCGCGTGAAATTCGATGAACTTTCAACTGCTCCTGGCTTTGCAGAGCATTTGCTGATGGATGGCCAAGTGCCTGTTGAAGGCAGTGTGTTGAAGCAAGGCGCTTTGGGCGACACCCTGGCGCGCATGGGCCAGGCAGGCTTGGACGATTTTTACCGGGGTGAACTGGCCCAAGCCATGGCAGACGATTTGGCCCGCGTGGGCAGCCCAATCAGCCTGGCTGATTTGAACAATCACCATGCGCAATTCGTAACCCCACTTCAGACCGAACTGAACAACAGCACGATCTACAACATGACACCGCCCACGCAGGGCATGGCCTCGCTGATGATTCTGGGCATGTTCGACACACTGGGCGTGCAAGAAGCCGATGGATTTGATTACCTGCACGGCATGGTGGAAAGCACCAAGCAAGCCTTTCTGGTGCGCGACCGGTATTGCACAGACCCTGCTTACATGGCGGTGAACCCCAGCGATTTTCTGACCCGGGAAGCGCTGGCCGAACGTGCGAAAAAAATTGACATGAAACAGGCGCTCGCCTGGCCACAAGACCCCTGGCAAGGCGACACCATCTGGATGGGCTGCATTGACAGCGAAGGCCGCACAGCCAGCTTTATTCAAAGCGTGTTCTGGGAATTCGGTTCGGGCGTGGTGTGCCCATCAACCGGGGTGATG
>LFEF01014997.1_pt2 | contig 46806 bp, 49 predicted proteins | sample 619371 | NCBI WGS metagenome assembly LFEF01 (sample SAMN03014291, study PRJNA259931) | freshwater metagenome | biome: lake; feature: waterbloom | place: China: Taihu Lake | collected 2006-08 | depth 0 m m
GGTGTGGGGTGTGGGGTGTGGGGAAGGAAACCTCTTTCATCTGTGGGGGTGAAAATTTTTTCATCGGGACTGTCTCCTGTTTTTTAACCACAGAATCCTGTTTCTTCCCTGCTGTCTCCTGTCTCCTGTCTCCCGACTTGCCGGTGCGAATTTTTGTCCGTCTGCTATCGGCGAATTTTTTCTTTAAAGAGCGCAATTCTTTTTTCAGAGACTTGAGAAACTCCTGACGGTTATGGAGGAGAGTTTCCAGCTGTTGAATTTTTGTTTGTAATTCCGTCGCTTCCGTCTCTAACTTTTGTCTTTCCAAACCAGTTAAACGACGCAGAGGCATAGCCAAGATAGAATCAGCTTGAGGGTCACTAATGCCCAATTCTGCCTGAAAACGATACTTAGCCGTCGTCCCATCGGGGGCATTTTTGAGAATATCCACCACTCGATCGATATTCTGCAAAGCTAATAATAAACCCTCGACTAGGTGTAAGCGATCGCTGGCCTGTTGCAACTCATCGCCATACTGACGGGTGAGAGTTGTTTCTCGAAAGCGCAAGAATTCCTGTAAAACTTGTTTTAAAGATAACTGTCGGGGTTGATTATCGACCAAAGCGAGGATAATCGCCCCGAAATTAGTCTGTAGGGCTGTTTGTTGGTATAAAGCCGCCAAAACCTGCTGCGGTTGACTTTCCCGCTTTAATTCAATCACCACCCGAATGCCTTCGCGATTGCTTTCATCGCGGATATCGGCAATTCCCTCCAATTTCCCTAAATTGACTAATTCGGCGATTTTTTCAATCCATGCCGCCTTATTCACCTGAAAAGGCAACTCAGTAACCACAATTGCCGTCCTTTCCCTTCGGCGCTTGCCCTCAATGATAATTGTTTCAGTTTTTGCCACTCCGCGCACGGGAATAATCCCCCTACCAGTGCGATAAGCCTCGCGAATGCCGGTATCATCTAAAATCTCGCCTCCCGTGGGAAAATCGGGACCGGGGATAATTTCTACTAACTTTTCCTCGCTTAAATCGGGATTATCAATCAAAGCGATTAAACCTTCCACCACTTCCCCTAAATTATGGGGGGGAATATTAGTCGCCATTCCCACCGCAATACCAGAACAACCATTAAGAATCAGTATCGGTAACTGAGCGGGTAAAACAACCGGTTCCTGTTGAGAATTATCAAAATTACTGCTAAAATTAACGATAGCTTCGCTAATTCCCCCTAAAACCGCCTGATCACCGATGCCAGCCAAACGGGTTTCTGTGTAACGCATGGCCGCTGGGGGGTCGTTATCGATCGAACCAAAGTTACCATGGCCCGATAAAAGTGGGTAACGACTGGAAAAATCCTGTACCATACGAACCAGTGCTTCGTACACTGACTGATCGCCGTGGGGATGATATTTACCCAAGACATCCCCCACCACCCGCGCACATTTGCGAAAAGGGCGATCGGGAGTTAAACCCAGTTCGTGCATAGCGTATAATATGCGACGATGGACTGGTTTTAAGCCATCCCGTACATCCGGCAACGCTCGCCCCACGATCACACTCATGGCATATTCTAGATAGGAGCGTTCCATCTCTTGGTGTAAGGCCGTGGGTATAATTTGACCACTAGCTAAGAAATCCAGTTGTTTGGCCATGAGTCTCTCGTTTTCAATCTGTCTAGCTGTGAATCATAAGGCATTTTGCCCGTTTTGACCTTGTTTATCCCTGAGCATCCCTATGACGACTGTTTTGATTGTAGAAGACGACCCGATTAATTTTCGCGTTTTTGCCAAAATTTTGACCAAACGAGGTGGTCTAGAGGTTAAAGGGACTGAAGACGTGGAAGAAGTGCTTCGTATTGCCAGGGACAAGAAAGCGGACGTGATTTTAATGGATGTCTCCCTCTCCCATAGTGTCTATGAAGGGAAAGCGGTGGATGGCATTAAAATCAGCCAAATACTCAAATCTAACCCCGAAACCGCCGATTTACCCGTTATTCTCATCACTGCTCACGCTATGGAGGGCGATCGAGAGAATTTTCTCAAGCAGAGTCGGGCCGATGGTTATATTTCTAAACCGGTGATTGATCACCAAGCTTTTGTTAATCAAATTTTGGCGATCATCGCTCAGGGGTCGGTCTAAGCTTTGAGTCTTCTTTTGTTAGTATATCAGTATTGATATAGACCGGTCGCTTTGAGTTTACCCCCAACAGCTATCTAAGCTAAGACGCATCTTAACCGCCTATCCTTAGATTAGCTGAATCTCCCCCCCCCTTTTTGCCCCCCCGAGAAACTTTTTGCCGCAAACCCTACTTAATCCTCCACTCTGCCATAGATAGCGTAGGCTCGCTCGAGGGACCAGGCCCACATCTGATCGCCTAGGGAAAAATGCCACCATTCCCCCTTATGTCGGCTAAATCCCGCCTCCTCCATCACTTTAGCTAATAAAACTCGTTTTTGATGATAACTCTGTTCTCGTGGGCTTTTTGCGGCGATATAATGGTCGGGATGCGATCGCTCACTGATCTCATCGATTTCTCCTCCCATCTGGATGGCTTGTCCCTTCTCATCCACTAGGGTAATATCGATCGCCGCTCCGGTACTATGGGGAGGCGGGGTGGCGGCATTATCGCTGGGAATTGCCCAAATAGTGTAAACTTCTGTTAAAATCGCTTGACTTTCTGCCTCCGATAGTTTCTCTTTGGCTAACCCTCTTGTGTCTAGGAGAGTCTGAAAAGTATAATCAACCATAAATTGTTGCACTTCCACCGGTCGATAGGCATCAAAAATCAAAATTTGCCAACCGGGTTGATAGACTTGCAGACGGTTTTGAGCGTCAATCAGGGCATTTAACACCCCTTGTCGCAAAAAATAGGGAGATTTACCCCGATAATTAGCCCCTAATTTCTCGTAAGCATGGGGAGAAGGGATAACAAACTTATCTGCGGGTATAGGTACTAAGGGTTGCCCACATTCACGAATAGGAATTTTTTGGTAGGGTTTCATCTCGTCGTCAGAAAACGGGGATTTTGGCACTCTTTTCCCCACATTGGCCGAAAATTTTTTGATTGATGTAAGAGAGCTAGTTTTTATGGGCGAGAATTGCTGGGAGGTTCTCAATTCAACTGGTGAGAAATGGGGGTTGTTCAGCTTGGCTGTCAGTTAACGATTTTTAAAAGCTTCGATCGCTGCTGGCAAAGTATAGTAAATTCTCTCCTCGCCAATTTTATCTAACAAGCGGGAGCGTTGCAATTCTAAGTACAGATCGTGTTTAACCCTAGCGAGGGCAAAAACTATACCCCGTCTTGATAATTCTGCCGCTAATTCCTCGAGAATCTCCACGGCTGTACTATCCAACTCCCCGAGGGCCTCTGTATTCAAGACAAACCATTCTACCGGTTTTGTCTCCCGGGCAATGGCGCTGAGGGCGCGACGTTTAAAGTTGGCCGCATTAGCAAAAAATAAGGGGGCATCGTAACGATAGATAACTAACCCCGGTATTGTTTGCGCTTCCGGCCAATCCTGGAGCGCGTGTAAACCCATCACCCCCGGAACCGTACCCAAGACGGCATCATCGGGTCGGGTAATGCGGGCCAATAAATCGATAACCGAGAGACCGATGGCGATGGCAACCCCGCTTAAAATCCCCGTGGTTAGCACCCCCACCATGGTCAGGACAGCGAGATTAAACTCACTATTGCGAAAGCGTTTGAGTCGTTTAGCGCCGGCAATATCCACCAGTTTACAGGCCGCATAAATCACCAGCGCACCCAGGGCGGCCTTGGGAAAGAGTACCAGTAGCGGACCGAGCAGGAAAATGACCGCCACCACCACCACTGCCACCACCAGGGAGTAAAGCTGACTTTTACTACCCACCGAATCGCTCACCGCGGTGCGACTGGCGCTGCTGCTGATGGGAAATCCCTGACAAAAACCCGCCGCCAGATTCCCCAGTCCCAGGGCTAAAAATTCTTGATTGGCATCGATTTCTTGGTTATGGCGTGCGGCAAAGGCTCTAGCGGTCAAGACGTTATCGGAATAGCCCACCAGGGCAATGCCGACGGCCGCGGTTCCTAGGGGTAGTAATTGGGAAAAATCTAGGGTTGGTAAGCCAAAATTAGGCAAAGTCTTGCTAATTTTCCCCACTACTGCCACCCCCTCTTGATCGAGATGGAGGGTGGCGACGGCGAGGGTTCCCAGTAAAACCGCCAGCAAGGGACCCGGTGCTTTGGGAAAATATTTTTGGATGACAAATAGAAATAGTAGCAGCAATAGAGCGAGGCTAAGGGTTGGCCAGTGCCATTGGTTTATTCCCCGAAAAAAAGCTAAAATTTCTTTAAAAACCGTATTTTCACGGATTGACAAACCACTAATTTTACCCAGTTGTCCGGCAATCATGATCACCGCCACTCCCGCCATATAACCGATCAGGATCGGTTTGGAGAGTAAATTAGCTAGAAATCCCAAGCGGGCGATATAACCAACTAAACAGATTAAACCGACCATTAGGGCTAAAAAAGCCGCTAAACTGCCGTAATTTTCCCCTTGAAGGCTTACCATCGGTGCGATCGCTGCCGCTGTCATCACTGCCGTGGTCGATTCCGGTCCGAGGGATAGTTGCGATGAGGAGCCGAAAAGGGCGTAAACTAGGGCGGCTGGCACGAGAGTCCACAATCCCACCACCGGCTCGACCCCGGCCAGGTCGCCGTAGGCCATACACTGGGGAATAGCGTAGGCTGCCACGGTGACACCGGCGAGTATATCTCGGCCCAGCCACTGCCATTGATAGGATCGCAGGTTTTTTAGCCCGGGTAAATCAGGAAAATCGACTCGTCGGGAGTTTTTACTCATATTTTCTCTGTCAACGGCGACTTAACCTAATTTTAACGGAAGAATTAGCTAGGGTCTGCTGAAAAAGTTTGTTGGTGGGGGCAGGGTGTGGGGTGTGGGGTGTGGGGTGTAGGGTTTTACCGATTTTGAGGTAGTCAGTTACCTAATTTTCAGGGAAAAAGTCCCAGAATTTTACCCCCGATCACTCCAATGGTCAGCACTTTTTGAGGGGAAAAAAGTCTAAAAGCCTTATCCAACAAGGTTTTTAGATTTATTCAGCCAGCCTTAGCTAGGAAAAGCCCTTAGGTTGAGATATTTTCTGTCAGCAGGATATTTATACCATGTTAACCGCAATTTTAATTAAATTGGCTAAATATACTCGGAAATATCCTCTTGACAATCATCAGCCAAGTATGATAAGGCGCGGAAACGTAAACCGACTAATTGTTCGTAGAGAGGATTTAACTTGCACAGGGGCGGAATATGAACTAATTTATGACCAAAAAGCACGATATCGCGTTCAAAAGGACATTGAGGCGGCACCATTTTGCAGATAAACCGGGCCAGGCGCGGATCGTGCATTTCTACCCCATCTAACCAGTCTTTGAGGGGATGCAGCAGATCCGGGTGGGGATGTTCGGCACTGATAAACTCGGATTTATTCGCTTCCGTGGTAATTTCGGGAATTTCACAGACAGTATGTTCTAAAGCTGACAGGGCCTCGATTTCTAACCCGAAAGCATCCCGATAACTATGCAGTAATGCCGCTTCTGCGGGGGAATAAATGCCATCGGCGATCGCTACCATGACCGCCGTGCGGAGGAAGTTTTCTGATATTTTGGGGTCATGACCGAAACTTGCGGCCAATTCTTCGGGACTAATCGATTGATAGAGAACGTGGTCGTCATCTAATTCTAATTCATGAGCGAAACGGGCGATCGATTCCTGTTCGCTGGCGCTATAATCCCCATCACACCAGGCAATTGTCAGTAATCCCCGTAACCAGTCCCTAACTTGTTCGTTAGTGTAGCGGTATTGAACAGAGCTAACCATAGGTATGTATTGCTAAAACTGATTTCTAGTTTCTCAATTCAATTCTACCGATCGCTCCCGGATTCTAGTGGCTCCTGTTCACATCATTTAACTATAGCCAATAACCCCATGGTCAGCTAGGAAGTTTTTGTTTGGCGTTGTCAGATCAGAATAGGAAAGATGCAATGCTCCGGTGCTGATTGGGAGCATCTTTCAATTTGACAACGCCGATTGTAGGGCTAATTCATGAATTAGCCCTACGCCGATTGTAGGGCTAATTCCACTGCTAAATCGAGCGACCCCTTCGACTTGGCTCAGGGCAAGTCTTGTTCCCCACTTAAGCCCAACTATCGGCAATATTCGTTCATTAAACACTAATTGTCAAGATGCCATGTAATCTTTCCTATCAAAGTAATTTCAGTTCCGGTGCTGATTGGGAGCATCTTTCAATTTGACAACGCCTTTCATTTTTCAGCCAGCATAATCGGGCAGTTTTCGCCCCTAGGAGCAGGGGTAAGGGGTTGGTGCTTCTTGTCCCTTACCCACCCGCGTCAGTCCTGCTGAAAAGGCGGATTCCTGGGATTAACGTCCAATCCCGAGATAACGGAAACCGGCTGCTGTCACCACCGCAGGATCGAGGAAATTGCGACCATCAATTAACACGGGTTCGCGCATGGTTTTAACCATTTTGCCGTAGTCGAGACGGAGAAATTCTTGCCATTCCGTCACCACCACCAAAGCGTCACAACCATCGGCCAATCTTTCTGGATCCGATTCGATAATCACACCGCTTAAACCGTGACTTAAACCACTTTGGGAAACGATCGGATCGTAAGCTTTTACCTTAGCACCTAAACGATTTAACTGTTCGATCATAGTTAAAGCCGGAGCATCGCGCATATCATCGGTATCGGGTTTAAAAGTTAATCCCAACAAACCGACGGTTTTACCCTTGAGGATTTTTAATTCCTGTTGCAGTTTTTCGATCGCAATTGTCCGTTGACGTTTGTTAACATTGATGGCGGCGTTGAGTAATTCCGTTTCGTAACCGTAGTCTTCTGCGGTATGTACCAAAGCCGACACATCTTTGGGGAAACAGGAACCCCCCCAACCGATCCCGGCCGAGAGAAACTTGCTGCCGATACGGGAATCTAAACCGATACCTTTAGCCACTTGGGTGACATCGGCCCCGACGCGATCGCAGATGTTAGCTACTTCGTTAATAAAGCTAATTTTGGTGGCTAGGAAGGCATTAGCGGCGTATTTAATCATTTCCGCCGAACTGAGATCCGTAACCACCACGGGAACGGGAGGCAAGGAGGTATCGTCGGCGAATTGGCGTTCAACCAAAGGCGCGTACAATTCCTTCATCATTTCGATGGCTTTCGGGTTATTACTGCCTAAAACAATGCGATCGGGGTTAAAAGTATCATAAACCGCCGAACCTTCCCGTAAAAATTCGGGATTGCTGACCACATCGAATTCCGCTTCGATGCGTTCTAGTGTACTAATACCGCCGCCAGCGGCCACGAGATTTTTTTGTCTCTCGGCCACTCCATCGAGGACGATCATCCGTACCCAATCCCCGGAACCGATGGGAACGGTAGATTTATTGACGATTACTTTATAACCACCGTTGAGATGGGCCCCAATACCCCGGGCTACCGCTTCCACATAACGGGTGTCACTTTCCCCCGTGGGTAGTGCTGGTGTACCAACAGCGATAAAGAGGATTTCACCGTGTTTAACTCCCGCTTCTAGGTCCGTGGAGAATTCCAGATTGCCGGAGGCTGCCGAAGACTGCATTAATTCCGATAACCCTGGTTCATAGATGGGAGATTGTCCCGATTTCATCAATTTGACTTTTTCTTCATTGTTGTCAATACAGATGACATGATGGCCGATATGTGCTAGACAAACCCCAGTGACTAAACCCACATAACCCGTTCCGATAACACAAACACGCATGATAATTACTCCAGTGAGTGACAATTAAGTTAAGTTCATTGATTAGGGATTAGCTGAGACGAGAACGGAAATCCTCGATCGTCATTTTCAAACCCTGGCTTAGAGGAATAGTTGGACTCCAATCTAGATAGGTTTTAGCACGAGTGATATCCGGTTGTCGTTGCTTGGGATCATCTTCCGGCAGTGGTTTATAGACCAATTCGGCCTCGGGATTAATCATGCCTTGGATCACTTGCGCTAATTCCAAAATTGTGTATTCGTCGGGATTGCCTAAATTAACCGGCCCGATAAAGTCCCCATTCATCAAACGCATTAACCCTTCCACCAGGTCAGAAACATAGCAAAAACTGCGGGTTTGGGAACCTTGACCATAAACCGTTAAGGGTTCACCGCGCAAAGCTTGCACGACGAAATTACTCACCACTCGACCATCGTTTTCCAACATTCGCGGGCCGTAGGTGTTGAAAATCCGGGCCACCCGGATATCGACTTTATGCTCCCGATAATACTCAAAAGCCAGGGTTTCCGCCACCCGTTTACCTTCGTCATAACAGGAACGCGGTCCAATGCAGTTAACATTACCTCGATATTCTTCCGTTTGCGGATGCACATCGGGATCGCCGTAGACTTCCGAGGTAGAAGCGAGCAAAAATCGCGCTTTTACCCTTTTAGCTAACCCCAACATATACATAGTCCCTAAAACATTCGTTTTAATCGTTTTGACGGGATTATATTGATAGTGGATCGGGGAAGCAGGACAGGCCAGGTGATAGATCTGATCGACTTCTAAACGGATCGGCTCGGTGATATCGTGACGAATTAGCTCAAAATAAGGATTTCCTAGCCATTTAACGATATTTCTGCGCGTCCCCGTGTAGAAGTTATCCAGACAGATCACTTCTTGACCCTGTTCCATCAAGCGATCGATTAGATGGGAACCAATAAAACCCGCACCGCCTGTAACTAGGATTCTCATGCAATCGCAAAGTAAACATATAAAATTATTCTCAAAATACCCTTACGCTGGTTTTTTGGCAAATATTTTTTTTGACGGGGTGTTATCAGCGATCAGTGATCAGCGATCGCCGATGCCAGGCTAATGGCTGAATAATGGCTCGGTAATCCTTAAAATGGAAATAACACGCAAATTTGAGACTAGATTATGAACAGTGCCGAGCAAAATAAGTTATTTATCCTGATTGATGGGCATTCTTTGGCTTTTCGTGCCTATTATGCCTTTGCTAAGTCTCGTTCTGGTCCTCTGCGTACTTCTACTGGCATTCCCACCAGTGTTTGTTTTGGGTTTTTAAATTCTCTGCTGCAGTTACTAGAAACTCAAAAACCCACTTATTTAGCAGTGGCTTTTGATTTAGCAGCTCCTTCTTTTCGCCATGAAGCTGATGTCAATTATAAGGCTAATCGGCAAGAAACTCCCGAAGAATTTCGCCCCGATTTAACTAATCTGCAAAGTCTCTTGACAGTGATGAATATTCCTATTGTGACTTCCCCCGGTTACGAAGCAGATGATGTTTTAGGAACTTTGGCAAAACAAGCCGGTGATCATGGTTATACTGTTAAGATTTTAACAGGCGATCGAGATTTATTCCAATTGGTAGATGAGGAGAAAAAAACCACGGTTCTCTATCTGGATATTAATGCGGTCAAAAGTACCTCTGGCCAGGGTTATACAGAATTTAATTCCCAAGCTGTCACGGAAAAGTTAGGGGTGACACCAAAACAGGTAGTAGATTTTAAAGCTCTTTGCGGTGACAAGTCTGATAATATACCCGGGGTGCGCGGAATTGGCGAAAAAACAGCGATAGATTTATTAAAAAAATACGATAACTTAGAGGATATATATACCAATCTGGAATCGATTAAGGGAATGGTAAAAACTAAATTATTAGAGGGAAAACCCGCCGCCGAAAGTTCTCGCTATTTAGCCAAAATTGCCCTTGATGCCCCCGTTAGCCTCGAAGAAGAGAAATTTCGTCTCCGAGGTTTTGATCGGCGTTTAGTTAAAGCTTTATTGGAAAAATTAGAGTTAAAGAAAATTCTCCAGAAACTCGATCAAATTCAACAGCATCTAGGTGGCACTCCTACCCTAGAATTAACTAGCGATGCTGATTCTAATCAATTGTCTCTGTTTGATTTACCCCCTATTTCTCTACCAGTTCTAATTGCTCCGGAAATTATTGATACTCTTCCTAAGTTAGATGCTTTACTGGCCAAATTAACAACTTTCACTAATCCACATTTTCCTGTCGCTTGGGATACCGAAACCACGGATTTAAATACTCGTGTAGCCAAATTGGTCGGGATCGGTTGCTGTTGGGGAAAAGAATTAAATTCTATGGCCTATATTCCTATCGGCCACCAGAGCGGTGATAATTTAAATCTAGAGATAGTCCTCGAAAAATTACGCCCAATTTTAGCCAGTGATAATTATCCGAAAGTCTTCCAGAATGCGAAATTTGATATTGATGTTTTTTATCACCAAGGAATTACCGTTAAAGGTCTAGTTTTTGATACTATGGTGGCTAGTTATGTCCTCCATCCCGAACTAACTCATAATCTCGAAGATTTATGCGATCGCTATTTAGACGGTATCACTTCCCTTAGTTATAAAAGTCTCGGTATTCCTACGGGAAAAACTATCGCTGATTTAGATATTACCACCACTGCCAACTACTGCGGATTAGATGCCTACGCTACCTATTTACTTCGAGAAAAATTACAGGCAGAATTAACTAAAATTCCCTCTTTATATCAATTATTCTCAGAGGTAGAATCTCCCTTAGTGATGGTGCTGTGGCAGATGGAAAATTATGGTATAAAAATTAATATCAATTATCTAAAAAACTTTTCCCAGCAACTAGAAAGAGACTTGGCAGACATAGAAAAAAAAGCTTATGAATCCATCGGAGAAACTTTTAATCTTAGCTCTCCTAAACAGTTAAGTGAAATCCTTTTTGATCGATTGGCACTCAATCGCAAAAAATCCAGAAAAACTAAAACAGGTTACTCTACCGATCAAAGTGTTTTAGAGAAACTACAAGGAGATCATCCCCTGATTGATTATATCCTTGAACATCGCACCTTATCCAAATTAAAATCCACCTATGTGGATGCTTTACCGAAATTAGCCGAACCAAAAACCGCAAGAGTACATACAGATTTTAATCAAACCATCACCAGCACCGGACGCTTATCATCCTCCAATCCTAACCTACAAAATATCCCCATTCGCAGTGAATTTTCCAGACGAATTCGTCAAGCTTTTATCCCCGAAGATGGTTACTTATTGGTGTCAGCGGACTACTCACAAATCGAGTTAAGAATTCTCGCTCATCTCAGTCAAGAACCAGTTTTATTAGAAGCGTATCGTAGTAATCAAGATGTTCATAAAGTCACCGCTCAATTGCTCTTTGATAAAGGGGAAATTACCCCCGAAGAACGCAGTTTAGGAAAAACAATTAACTTCGGAGTTATTTATGGCATGGGAGCGCAAAAATTCGCCCGTGAATCGAAATTAACCGTAGAGCAGGGCAGAAAATTTATTGAAAAATATCATCAACGTTATGCCCAAGTATTTGAGTATTTAGAGAATAGCAAAAAACAAGCGATCGCTCAGGGATATGTAGAAACAATTTTGGGTAGAAGACGTTATTTTAACTTCGATAATCCCCTCTTAAAAAGACTGCGAGGACTGTCCTTACATGACATCGATTTAGATAGCCTCAAACTCAACAACGAGGAAGCACAATTATTAAGATCGGCTGCTAATGCGCCCATTCAGGGTTCCAGTGCTGATATTATTAAAGTAGCGATGGTAAAATTGGCCGAGGTACTGCAAAATTATCGAGCGAGATTACTGCTGCAAGTCCATGATGAATTAGTCTTGGAAGTACCGAGGGAAGAATGGCCATCCCTAGAGTCAAAAATCAAGACGACTATGGAAGAAGCTGTCTCCTTGACGATCCCTCTCTTGGTAGAAATTAAAGCCGGTGACAATTGGATGGAAACCAAATAAAACTATGATCGAAAACAGACAATTTTTAACCCCAGAAGAATCCGCAGATGTGGACGCTGCCCTCTTGACTTCTCCCGAAAAATTCCTGACTCGTTTAACGATTTCTTCCCTACGCTTACTAAAAATAATCGCCGAAGATACGGGAGTAACCCTAGAAGAACTAACCCATAAACAGGTCATTCAATGGCTAGAAAAAGATAGTCAACTGCGTCGGGAACAGGGGATCGAAGCGGCAGTGCTGAAATGGTAAATAAACTCTTAAAAAATCAGCTACCCCTGACAATTTATGCTAGTTTTTAGCTATAAAGTTACTGGAGTTACAACAATGACAATTACCCTAAAAGTGCCTAGTATTGCCTGTGAAGGTTGCGCTAATACCATTACTAAAGCGATTAACAATCAGCAACCAGCAGCCCAAATATCGGTGGATGTAGCCAATAAAATCGTCACGGTAGAAACCACCGCATCCCGCGCAGAAATTGCCCAATGGATCAGCGAAGTCGGCCATACTGTTGAGTCTAGCAGTGAGGGTTGACATCCTCCCCCGTTAAAAATAAACCTCTGGTAAAAATCCAGGGTAGTTCTATTTTTGTGTTGCTCAGATTAGTTTGACTCCCAAGCTTTCTAGTTGTTGGTTTATCCAAGCGGTTGCCGTTTCTTCATCGGTTTCTATCGCTTTTTCTACTCCTATTTTAGCAATTTCTAGGCGTTAAATTTTCCCCCCTTTTTAAGGGGGGATTAAGGGGGGATCGAAAGATTTAGCTGCTCACAAACCGCCTCAAAATTTCTTAATACCTGCGAATTCGTGAATCTAATAACCTTTAATCCATAGCTTTCTAATCGCGCAGTTCTCTCTTTATCATAGGCTTTTCCCTCATCCGTAAAGTGAGTATCTCCATCAATTTCAATCACAAGTTTGAGGCTAGGGCAATAAAAATCAACAATGAAATGATCAATGGGGCGTTGTCTTAGGACTTTGAATTTGAAATTTTTTAGATAGGAATACCACAGCCTTTTCTCTGCTAAGGTCATGTTCTTTCGCAGTTCTTTCGCTCTGGCTACTAGGGCAGTATTATAAGGTAGATGAAAGTCGCTGTTGTTTAGGGTCATTGATCCCCCCTACCCCCCTTAAAAAGGGGGGAAATGTCTAAGGATTCTAGTTGTTGGTTTATCCAAGCGGTTGCCGTTTCTTCATCGGTTTCTATCGCTTTTTCTACTCCTATTTTAGCAATTTCTAAGAGTTGTTTGGATTTTTGCTTTTAAAGCACTCTTAGAGTAAGGGTGCGATCGCTTTTAAAAGTTCTGTTAATTTATTTTCAACTATGTCCCATACCACATCCAAATCAAGCTGATCGTATTTATGAACAATGACATCTCGCATTCCAGCCATTTCTCGCCAAGGAATTTCTGGATGTTGTTGACGGAAGATTACAGAAAGACGTTTAGTCGCTTCACCAATAATGGTAATTTGGTAGAGGATGGCAGACAATTTTTCATCATTGTTTTCCAATTCTGATTTACCGATACCATCGGTATAGCGCAAAATACGTCTAATAGAATTTACAATGTCGATTAGAGATTCTTGATCACGAAGCATATATAATCTGTGCTGATTCTAAAATGTTTTTACATCTTAGCCAGTTATCACTCCGTTTGAGTGCTGCTTTCACAATTAAATCTACTTTTCGATCAAAAATTGCTTGCAGTTCATCGCGCATTTGTAGGGTTTCAGTTAAACCTCGTTTAGCAGTTGGGGAAAAGGTAATTAAAATATCAATATCGCTATCTGAACGGAAATCTTCGCGTAAAACTGAACCAAATAATGCCAATTCGGTGACTTGCCACTTTTGACAAAATCCTTTAATTTGTTCCATTGGTAGATTTATTTTTGTGTTCATCAGATTAGGTTTACTCCCAAGCTTTCTAGTTGTTGGTTTATCGAAAAGGATCGATTACGATTAGAGGTAAAAGGAACAACCATTACATCATCTAAAATTTGATTAATATCATTAGCTGATACGATAACAGCAGCAGGAAGCTTAAACTGTTGAAATTGACTGGATGGTATGGGTACTTGACACAATACTACATCACCCTTTTGTAATTTCATCGGCAAAAATCTCGTCGTAGATGTCATGATCAGAACTAACCCATTCTTGATAAGCTTGAGAGGTAATTTGTTCAGTAAAGTTAAGTGTATTTGGGTTGTTATTTTGTAATTTTACTGCTAACTCTAACAATGGTCTTAATTGTTCATCGGAGAGATTTTGTGTTACTAAAGATAGTTTTTGTTTAATATTCATGGGTGGTTAGTCCAATTAATAGCTGTTACAATTATAATCTGTTTACTGTTGTTCATAGTCTGTAATAATGCTTTGAATATCCTTTACCGCCATATCAACTTGTTCAGATTTCGTGTAAATAGTTAACAGAATGATTGCCGTTGCAGTTTTGACGTAATAAATTAAACGGTATCCCCCACTTTTGCCTTTTTGAATATCACTATTTCGGACTCTCAACTTGAAGACAGTATAACCAATACTAGGTATTTTATCGCCAGGTAATTCTCCTTGCTCAAGTTGTTCAATCATAGGTTGAATATCATCTCGAATACTGCGATATTTCTTAGCAAGTGTGCGGAGATTTCGCTTGAATGTTGCCGAGGCTAAAACTTGAATTATCGGTTGATTAGTCATCTTCTAACCCTTCCCAAAGTTGAGAAACGGGAATGGTTTGTCCTGTCATGGCTTCATGCCAAGATTGCCGAAAGTCTGCTAAAATTTCTGCTTGAGATGTATCTTGGGTTTCCTCCTCTGGGATGAGAATAATAACTTCTACACGGCTGTTTTTGTCTATGATTAAAGGATGATCTAGGGTTAGTTGTCCTTGTTCATCAATGGTTGCCATAACCTTGAGTGCTTTCATGTTTCTCTCCTTCAGTGGGTTAGTTCAATATCTAAATGCTGCTAATTTTCCCAAAGTTTTACCTGATCAGAATCTTTTCTAGTTCTTTAACTAAAAATGGTAAATCATTTTTAACGGTATTCCAAACAATATCTTCATCAACATTTAAGTAATCGTGTACTACTTTACTCCGCATTCCGACGACTGCTTGCCAAGGAATTGTTGGATAATTCTCCCGAAAGTCTGGTGATACACGACGCGCTGCTTCTCCGATAATTTGCAATAAATGGGTGAGGGATAACCGTAAAAGTTCGTTATTATCAAAATCTTCTCGACTGACACCTTCTACAAAGCTAAGTGCTTTATTTGCTGTGTCAATCATGTGTTCAACATACACTTGATTATCTTTCTGCGACATAACACACCTCTGCTGTTGCTAAAACACGCTCACGAATATGATGATTAAGAGATTTGATGGTAACGAGATCAATAGTACGTCCATCAAATAATTGAGATAGTTCTTCTTGAATTTGATGAAGTTTGAGAAAACTAGGGGTAAAACCAAGTTCAAACTCAACGAGCATATCAATATCACTATCTGCGGTGAAATCATCTCGTAAAACTGAACCAAATAAGGAAAGTTTATGAATATGCCAATGTTGGCAAAGTTGTGAGAGTTTTTCTTGAGGAATTTTCATATTTTTGTGTTGATCAGATTAGTTTGACTCCCAAGCTTTCTAGTTGTTGGTTTATCCAAGCGGTTGCCGTTTCTTCATCGGTTTCTATTGCTTTTTCTACTCCTATTTTAGCAATTTCTAGGCGTTAAATTTTCCCCCCTTTTTAAGGGGGGATTAAGGGGGGATCGAAAGATTTAGCTGCTCACAAACCGCCTCAAAATTTCTTAATACCTGCGAATTCGTGAATCTAATAACCTTTAATCCATAGCTTTCTAATCGCGCAGTTCTCTCTTTATCATAGGCTTTTCCCTCATCCGTAAAGTGAGTATCTCCATCAATTTCAATCACAAGTTTGAGGCTAGGGCAATAAAAATCAACAATGAAATGATCAATGGGGCGTTGTCTTAGGACTTTGAATTTGAAATTTTTTAGATAGGAATACCACAGCCTTTTCTCTGCTAAGGTCATGTTCTTTCGCAGTTCTTTCGCTCTGGCTACTAGGGCAGTATTATAAGGTAGATGAAAGTCGCTGTTGTTTAGGGTCATTGATCCCCCCTACCCCCCTTAAAAAGGGGGGAAATGTCTAAGGATTCTAGTTGTTGGTTTATCCAAGCGGTTGCCGTTTCTTCATCGGTTTCTATCGCTTTTTCTACTCCTATTTTAGCAATTTCTAAGAGTTGTTTGGATTTTGCTTTAATATCAAAGCTATCTTGTACTTTTTTACTGATTTCTCCTTGAAGATTATAATCTAATATAGGAATTCTAAGGTCAGATACTTCATTCAAGTTTAGATTGGTTTGCAAACCCTGACGAGCATACTTGGAAACGTACATTTTGCCTATTTTAGAGTTAAAAAAGACAATTAAATAGAGTCTTTTAACTTGAGCTTCGTCAAACCTTAAAATAGAAACAGCTTGATTAATATTGGCTTCAAAATCATGATCAAAAATAGCACATCTTCCTACCGTACCAGCGATTGAAAAAAGTACATCATTTTTCTTGACTTTTGTTTTTTTCAAGGTGAGATCATGAACATATCTTTTAATAAAAATAAAGTTATTTGTGTCAACTTCTCCATCTTTAAGATCAACTGCTCTTATAAAAGGAATACCATCATCTTCATCTGTATAATCATCACCACCCGCTTTAGGAGTTGCACCACTAGAAACAGGGTAATTAATTAAATCACGAATTTTTATCAATTTGAAATCCTTAAAATAATTATCAATTTCATCATATTTCGGTTGATAATACTCAGCATCCAAGCGTCCAGAAGACAAAAAAGACTCAGAAAAACTTTTAACTGCGATGCTTTCTTCGGTGGGTTGCCAATCTTTTAAACCAAGTTCTGTTAATAGTAAATTTTCAGCTTGTTGGTAAAGTTCTTTGCTCTGATTTAAGATGTTTCTTGACATCAGATTAATCTGTACGATACGAGATTGAAATTGTTCGTTGAAAATAGGTATTTTTATTGTCTTTAAGAAAATGCTGGTTATTGTTGGTTGTGCAGTACCAGTGGTTACTCTATAAATTTGATTCAACCCATATTTCGAGATCAAAAAAGTAGAAACATAATCTGCTATCTCTGGCAATTTAAGACGAAAATATATCAAATTAGGACTAATATTTCCTTTTCTGTTCTCTCCTTTATAAACTCCGAGTCTTCCAATAGTCGCACCTCTGACTCCCATTAAAATATCATTATAAAAAAGTTGAGTAGAGAAGAATTGATCATTTACATTACTGGAAATATAAGCTAGATTATCCTGATTAATAATTGGACTATCTAAATCATCAATTCTAAAATAGGGGATACCATTTTCAACATAATCAAATCCATACATCATTGGATTTCTGTGTATCTGACTGCAAACCTTCCCAAGAAATACAAAATGTTTCTGACTTAATAGTTGCTCTGAAATTAAAAATTTAGGATCATAATACTCAGCGTCAATTCTTCGATCTGAAGAGAGATCAAAGAATTTTACTTCAACCGCTTCAATTCTATCCATTAACTGCTGATATTTAACCGGATCAAAAGCTCCCCCCTTACTCAGAGGGGAAAGGTCAAAAAAACTTAAATTCTCCTTTTTAGCAAACTCAATAAAAGCCTCAGCGATACCATCTTCCGTTAATCCATCATGATTAAAAAGATCATGATCCACAATCCAATGATTATGTTTATCTAAGAGAAAATCCCCCGAATCATCAGACACTTTAACATAAACTTTTTCTCCAGAATTATCCTTGCCCGACTTCTGCATCGTCGCAAAAAAGATATTATAATCATCCTGACGAGGACAAAGCGCGCCTATTTTGGGATCATCATTCCATTTTTGCACCAATAACACCGAGGTTTTTGTTCCTGTATGGGGTTTAAAAGTATTACCATGTAATCCCACCACTGCCAAAATTCGACATCTTTCGGCAATAAAATCCCGAATATTCTTATCAGAGGAATTATTAAAGCGTCCTTGGGGTAAAACTATCGCCATTCTTCCCCCCGGTTTCAAAAAGTCTAGATTGCGCTCAATAAATAAAATATCGCGTCCTACCTTAGTTTCCCATTTACCGTTAGGCTTTTTTGCTAAGTCATAACGAGCAATCATGCGCGGTTCTTTGATATCACCCGCAAAAGGTGGATTTGCCATCAAAATATCGAATTGAAACTCCCTATAGTCTGGACTTCCCTTTGGACGGAGTTTTTTCAAGCGTCTGAAACCTTCATGATAAACATCATCCCATTCTTCCTGTTGCGTCACCTCATCCCATAATTCATAATCTAGAGTGTTTAAATGTAGTACGTTTGTTTGTCCATCTCCAGCAATCAGATTGAGGGTTCGTGCTACCCTTACCGCTTTTTCATCAAAATCAATAGCAAACACCTTTTCTTCCACATATTCCTTACAACGGGGTGGCTTTTCTTCCAATGAAAATAAATGACTTACTTCTAATCCCTCATCCTCTAGAATCTGCCGCCAAACATGAAAGATTGTATGTACTGGAAACCCCGAGGAACCAGCTGCGGTATCAATCATATATTCATCTTCTTGGGGGTTAAGCATCTTCACACACATATCAATCACATAACGAGGGGTGAAAAACTGTCCTTTTTCCCCTTTACTGCTTTGATTGATTAAATACTCAAATGCTTCATCAATTACATCCAAATTGGAGTTAAATAGCTTCACATTTTCTAAGGATGACACACAAACCGATAAGTGAGAAGGTGTGAGACTAATCTTGGCATCCTCACTAAATACCCCTGGCCATTTTTTCTTAGCTTTGTCAAAAAGATCCTGAATTTTCGTTTTTAATGCGCTTTCTGTTTGTCCTGTATTACGAAACTCCAGAGAACGAGTAGAACGTCGATTCCCCTGTCCAGAATACCATTCATCATAGAGCTTGGCAAAAATCAGCTTAAATAATTCCTCAAAGACATCTACCCCCGCATTTGCTAATACCTCATCTTCCATTTCTTCGATTAGCGTTTTCAGAGATTTATTTTCTTTGACTAACTTATCATTGGCGATTAAATCATCTAAAGTGAACTTAATCTGGAGAATATCTGCTAGGGTTTGATTAGAGTTAGGGATATCTGGAATATCTTCAAAATAATTGGGATCTTTGCGTTGATAATAGGAAATCTGATCGCCGTTCGTCCAGACAGCCATCGGCGAACCTGTGCCGTTACAATAGGAACGTAGTTGTGCTTTTCCTTCCTTGAGTTTGGGTTTTTTTACCTCTACCAAAATATAAACTGTGTTCAGGCGATCTTTGTCCATCACCGCAATATCTGCTCGTTTTACCTCTCTGCCAAAATTAACCCCATACTCCACCTGAATGCGACTGAGAGGATAATTTAAGCGATCGATTAAAACCCTTAAATATAATTGTCTAATCGCTTCTTCTGGGGTAAGTTTAATCTCTTTTTTCCTTACTAAGCAAATTGTATAGGGAGCTTCCCCATTTTTCGTCTTTTTCAGCGTAATTGTCTGCTCTAATTGCTCAATTTCCGCCGGCGTAAACTGGGACAACTTATAACTTGAGTCTTTGAGAATATCAGCTAATTTCATAAGTTAAAGATGATAGAGATAAATAAAAATTTTTATACCGAGCATTGAAAGTAATCCACGCTTTGACAAATTGAGTTAAGTAATCTATTGACGCAAGACTTTTCCGTGGACAAGCCGGTAGGCATGACTTGAAATCATTGTATTCTTGGCTACTAACCCAAGTTAAAGGTATATGGAGACTTAATTTTCCATTGGATCGAATTTTTTAAGATTCTTTCGATGTTCGCGGTTTCTCATCTCGGCAAAAGCGAGAAAACAGCGATCGCATTTGGGGCAGCTTTGCTGTGGCAATTGTCCGTGACTCAATATCTGTAATAATCTAATACAGCCCTTGTAAACCTTCTTTAAGCTCTGGGTTTTCGTCTTGATCGAGATGCACAAAATCGCCCTTAGATGAGAATTAGTTTACAAAAATTTACATTTGGAGATAAGGAGCAATGAGTCAAGTTTCCGGTACAGATGTTCCCGATTTGGGTCGTCGTCAATTTATGAACCTGTTGACCTTTGGTACAATTACCGGAGTAGCAGCGGGGGCTTTGTATCCGATTGTTAAGTATTTTATTCCCCCCTCGGCCGGTGGTACGGGTGGCGGTGTCACCGCTAAAGATGCCCTAGGCAATGATGTGATTGTCAGTCAATTTCTGACCAGCCATAACGCTGGCGATCGCACCTTAGCCCAAGGTTTAAAAGGCGACCCCACCTATTTAGTCGTCCAAGAGGACAAAACCCTGGCCAACTACGGAATTAACGCCGTCTGTACCCACTTAGGTTGTGTGGTGCCTTGGAATGCCAGCGAAGAAAAATTCATGTGTCCTTGCCACGGTTCCCAGTACAATGCCGAAGGAAAAGTAGTTCGCGGTCCAGCGCCTCTATCCTTAGCCCTCGCCCATGCCAACGTCACCGATAATGATAAAGTCGTCTTCTCCACTTGGACGGAAACCGACTTCCGCACCGGTGAAGAACCCTGGTGGTCCTAGATTATTCAATGTGACGAGATTTGGAATTATTCAACCGATAGAGATGAGAACATTCAACTTTTTAAGCTTCCCGCAAGTCCACAGACAGGCCCTAGTGAAAGCCGTCCTCGTGGCGATCGCTACCGTTTCCCTACTCCTAACCAGCGATGTCATTAACCCCCAATCTGCCCAAGCATATCCTTTTTGGGCGCAACAAACCGCCCCGGAAACCCCCAGAGAAGCAACCGGTCGGATTGTCTGCGCGAACTGCCATTTAGCCCAAAAACCCGCCGAAATTGAAATCCCTCACTCGGTATTACCCGATACCGTCTTTGAAGCAGTAGTAAAAATCCCCTACGATCCCGCCAGTCAACAGGTGTTAGGAGACGGATCGAAGGGGGGTTTAAACGTCGGTGCAGTCTTAATGCTACCGGATGGTTTTAAAATCGCGCCCCCCGATCGCATTCCCGAAGAAATGCAGGAAAAACTCGGTGGAGTCTATTTCCAATCCTACAAAGAAGGTCAAGATAACGTGGTTATCGTCGGCCCCTTACCCGGTGATCAATACAAAGAAATCGTTTTCCCCGTCCTGGCCCCCGATCCTAGCCAAAATAAAGGTATTCACTTCGGTAAATATGCTGTGCATTTAGGGGCCAATCGTGGTCGCGGTCAAGTGTACCCCACCGGTGAACCCAGCAATAATAACGCTTTCAAAGCTTCTACCGCAGGTACAATTAGCCAGATCAGCAAAACCGAAGCCGGTGGTTATGAAGTCACCATCACTTCCGAAGCTGGCCCCGTGGTGGAAAATATTCCCGCAGGTCCTGAGTTAATCGTCTCGGAAGGTCAAGCGATCGAAGTGGGACAATTTTTAACCAGTAACCCCAATGTCGGCGGTTTTGGTCAAAAAGAGACGGAAGTTGTCCTACAAAATCCCGGCCGGATCAAAGGATTAGTTTTATTCCTCGGTGGCATTATGTTATGCCAAATCCTCTTAGTTATTAAGAAAAAACAAGTGGAACAAGTACAAGCGGCCGAAATGAATTTCTAATCGCAATATTTCGGTTATTTTTGCTAGAAAGCGGGTTATTTGCCCGCTTTTTAGCTTTGAGTCAGGAAAATGCTCACCCCTCGCTGCCGTCTGATACAATCGGTTCAACTTAACCGATAAGTGTCAATTTTTTATGAATCAGTCGCTTGTTCCAGTCATTCTCGCCGGTGGTAAAGGGGAACGTTTTTGGCCTCTCAGTCGTCTAGCGCGTCCGAAACAGTTTCTCTGTCTTGATGGTAGTGGTCGCAGTCTTTTACAAGCAACGGCCGATCGTCTATTATCTTTAGGGGCAGGTTGGGAAAATCTCTGGGTAATTACCGCTAGTGCGATCGCTGATGGTGTCCGCGAACAACTGCCCGATTTACCGGAGAGTAACCTATTAGTGGAACCGGTGGGCAAGGATACGGCCCCGGCTGTGACTTGGGCCACCTTAGAAGTGATAAAACGTTATGGTAAGGAAGTGGCGATCGGTTTTTTTCCTGCCGATCATTATATTGGTAATCAAGAGGCTTATATTAACACTTTAAAAGCGGCCGTAGAAGTGGCCGTCAGCCAAAAAGCGATCGTTACTTTAGGGATTAAACCCGATTATCCCTCCACCGGTTACGGTTATATCGAACAGGGAGAAAATCAGGGCGAATTTAATGGTTTACCCGTCTATAAAGTGAGTCGTTTTACGGAAAAACCAGATCGCACCACGGCCGAAAAATTCCTAGAAACGGGACTTTTTAGCTGGAATAGCGGAATGTTTATCTTTCAGGGACAAGTGGTTTTAGAGGAGCTAAAAACCCACGCTAATAATATTTTACAACCTCTGATCGATCGGGGCATCGCTGCCTATGAGGATTTAGAGAAAAAAAGTATCGATTATGCTTTGATGGAAAAAACCCAACTCGCTTACGTTTTACCCGCTAATTTTGGTTGGGATGATCTGGGAGATTGGAATTCTCTGGAAAGATTACTAGAAGCAAAGGGCAAAAATATTGAACTGGCCAATCATGTCGGTTTGGATACGGAAGGCTCTATTATCTATGCTAGTGATGAGGAAGAAGCGATCGTTACTATTGGTTTAAAAGATCTGGTAATTGTTCGCGACGGTAAAGCAACTCTCGTTGTCCACAAAGATCGTACCCAAGATATTAAACAAGTTCTCAAGCACTTACAAACCGATCCCAAATTAGAGAAATTGTTATAGGATCGATATTAGTTACCAGCTTTTTCAGTAATCAGTGATCAGTAAACAGTAATCAGTAATCAGTGAAAAGACAGTAGGAAACTTCTATTTAATACTGCTAACTTAAAACTCAAATCTGATCACTGATAACTTCCCCACTGATAACTGATAACTGATAACTGATAACTGAAAGGGGTACATCTCATTTTTGTAAATCTACTAAGTTGGGATTTTTTAAGGGAAACTCTCTACTAAAATCGGGCGTTACTTTCGGTTTTATCGCTCAATCCAAGCTTTTGGGGGGTTCTACCCCCCAAACCCCCCGTCGGGGGACGAAGCGCCTCCCCCGAACCCCGGAGCGCATTAGTTTTTTTGTGGGATGCTTACACGCAGCTGCTGATATATCTGTAATAATTTAAGAGTCACTGATAATTGCTGATTATCGGTATTTCTGCAAATGTGGGATGCAGCCATCGATAAGTACCTAACTTCCCCACTGATAACTGATAACTAATAACTAATAACTGATAACTGATAACTGATAACTGATAACTGATAACTGATAACTGATAACTGATAACTGATAACTGATAATACCGTGTTCTCACTCCCCCAAACCAGTCAAAGACAAAAAGAAATCCTTGAGATAGTTCTCGGCAACGGTTGGGACTATATGCGCGGGGTTTTAACCCTAGGAAAAACAGAAAATCCCCAGATTCCTACCCCAGAAGTTCTCAAAAAAATCCTTGTGGAATTGGGTCCTTTTTATGTCAAATTGGGACAGTTACTTAGTACCCGTCCCGATCTGCTACCTGCTAATTATATCGAGGCTTTAACTGCCCTACAAGCGCAAGTTCCTCCCGTTGCTTGGACGGATATAGAAATAGTCATCACCGAACAGTTAGCAAAACCGATCAAACAGGTATTTAAATATATTAATCCCCAACCGATCGCCGCAGGCTCGATCGGGCAAATTCATCGGGCAACTTTATTATCTGGGGAGGAAGTAGCGATTAAAGTCTTGCGTCCGGGAATTGAAAAAATTGTCGCCCAAGATAGTGCCTTAATTAAGGGAATTGCCGATTTAGTTGCCCTCACAGAATTTGGTCAAAGTTACGACGTTGTTAACTTAGCAGAGGAGTTTATTAAAGCAGTCAATGCGGAATTAGATTTTACCCAAGAAGGTCATTATACTGACCAATTACGCTATAATTTAACCCAGAGTCGTTGGTCAGAACCAAAACAGTTAGTTATTCCTAAAATTTATTGGGACTTAACTAATTCCAAGCTATTAGTGTTAGAATGGTTAGAAGGAAAACAAATTTTAGAAGCCGATGTTTCTAGACCGCCAACTGAGCAAGCAATTTCCCAAAGAAAAAGCGAAATAACTAGGATTTTGTTTCGGTCATTTTTTCAACAAATTTATATTGATGGCTTCTTTCATGCCGATCCTCACCCGGGTAATATTTTCTATCTTGACGATGGTAGAGTAGCTTTAATTGACTGTGGTATGGTGGGCAGATTAGACCCGCAAACTCAACAAATTTTAACAGAATTGTTATTAGCAATTGTTGACTTAGATGCGAAAAGATGCAGTCAACTAACTATTAAACTATCCGAGTCAGTAGTCCCGATTACTTTAGTACAATTAGAGGTGGATTATGAGCGGATGCTGCGAAAATATTATAACCTCAATTTAAATCAAATTAACTTTAGTGAGGTAGTTTATGAACTTTTGCAAGTTGCCCGTCGTAACAGAATTAAACTTCCGGGTAATTTAGGTTTATTCGCCAAAAGTCTCGCTAATCTAGAAGGAACTGCCCGAAAATTTAATCCTGATATTAATATCCTGGAGGAAGTCAAACCACTATTAACTAATATTCTTGAACAACAGTTAATCGGTAGCACTCCCCTACAAACTGCCCTAAGAACAGTTTTAGACTTAAAATCTTTTTCCCTGAAATCTCCCCGTCAAATCGAAGTTTTACTAGATGGTTTAACCTCGGAAACTTTAAATATTAATCTGAAAATTCGCGACTTAGATAATCTCCGTCGCAGTTTAGATAATTCCGCCAATCGACTAGCTTTTAGTGTGATTATTGGTTCCTTAATTATCGGGGCCGCCATTGTCACAGCCAGCACCCAATCTCGGCAATTAACTATTATTAGTACCGTATTATTTGCTACAGCTAGTTTTATCGGTTTATGGTTAGTTGTCGGTATCCTGCGATCGGGGAGATTGCGCTAGAAATTATCGCCATTAAATTAAGATTTGTTGTTGTAAAAATTTCGCCCACCGACTAGCCAATTCAACTTCAGTAAAGGGAATTTTTTCAGGAGATCGCTCCTTAAAGATAAATTCTAGGAAAGGGGAACCCTGCGGGGGAAGAGCATCTAAATCCACCACTTGATTATTAACTAACAAACGGATTTCTTTTACCTCCTCTAGGGAAAAAGTTTGTAAATTAATCACTCCCTTACGAGTTGGTTTTCCCCAAGTGATAATTTTATCTTTTTGACCTAAGACAGAATATATATCATACTTAGCTCGCTCGAAGTTTTCGGCCCATTGTCGATAGATTTCCACTTTTTGGTATTCATTCCAACCACTCCAGGCCAACCAAATAAATAGAATTAATAAAGGTGTCCACAATAAACCGCGTTCCATAAACTATCTCTCCAAAATTCTGGCCAATTAATCGTATTTTAGGCTAATTTGCAGCCAGGAATTATCAGCGGTCGGCCTTTTTTCCCCACTTCCCAACCCGAAACGGTCAAACCCTTTGCTAATTTTTGGCTTTTTACTTGCTATAATCGAGTGTCGAATTTGAGTAGGAGACGGGAGAAAATGGCCGATTGGCAGGAAATAGAGGGGGGGATCACCGCCCCAAAAGGATTTAAATCCGCAGGGATGGCCGCGGGGCTAAAACCGTCCGGTTTGCCCGATTTAGCCCTAATTGTCTCGGAAACAGAAGCGATCGCCGCCGGAGTCTTTACCACCAGTCAAGTGCGCGCCGCTTGCGTCGATTATTGCCGTCAACGCCTACAAACTAAAGCCAGCGCCAGGGCGATTTTGTGTAATGCTGGCCAAGCAAACGCCGCCACGGGGGAAGCTGGATGGCAAGATGCTCTCGATAGTGCCGCCGCCTTGAGCCAAGTTTTAGGGATTCCCGCCGATGCAATTTTGCTGGCTTCTACGGGAGTGATCGGGCAACGGATTCGCATGGATGCGTTAACCGTCGCTTTACCGACCTTAGCGGGTTTATTGTCGGAAAATGGTGGCGAAAGCACGTCCCGGGCGATTATGACCACGGATCTAGTCCCCAAATCGATCGCCTTGCAAACCACTATCGAGGGTCGTCCGGTCACAATTGGGGGAATTGCCAAGGGATCGGGGATGATTCACCCGAATATGGCGACGATGCTCTCCTTTATCACCTGTGATGCCGCAGTATCGACGGTTCTCTGGCAAAATATGTTAAGTCGGGCGGCTAATAAAAGTTTTAATCAGATTACGGTGGATGGGGACACCAGTACCAATGACAGTCTGATCGCCTTGGCTAACGGTCAATCGCGCACCACGGCGATCACAGAAATGGGCCGGGATGCCCAAAAGTTAGAGGCCATGTTAACGGAAGTTTGTCAATACCTGGCCAAAGCGATCGCCCGGGATGGGGAAGGAGCCACCTGTTTAATAGAAGTGCGGGTTTCGGGGGCGGCCGATGATCAGTCCGCTCGTCAGATTGCTCGCACCATTGCCGGTTCTTCCCTAGTAAAATCGGCGGTTTTCGGTCGAGATCCCAACTGGGGACGAATTGCGGCGGCCGCGGGCCGGGCCGGGATAGTCTTCCATCAAGAAGACCTGCAAATTAAGTTAGGCGACTTCGTGATGATGGAAAATGGTCAACCTCTGGCGTTCGATCGAGCTAGTGCCAGTAATTACCTGAAAGCGGCAGCAAGCGGGGCTTATTTACGAGAAGATACCGTTTTAATGTCTATCTGTATCGGTAACGGTTCGGGAACAGGTACGGCCTGGGGTTGCGATCTTAGTTACGATTACGTCAAAATTAACGCCGAGTACACCACTTAGGGTTTGCTGAAAAAGCTTTTCCTAGGGGCAGGGTGTGACCCCCCCCAACCCCCCCGACATCGGGGGGGCAGGTGGGGTGTGGGGTGTGGGGTTTTACCTATTTTCAGGTGGTCAGTTACCTAATTTTCAGGGAAAAAGTCCAGGGATTTTCCCCCCGATCCCCGCAACGGCTGGCACTTTTTGAGGGAAAAAAAGTCTAAAAGTCTGATCCAACAAGGTTTTTAGATTTATTCAGCAAGCCCTACTTAAAGCGATCGATTCTGTAAATAGGCTCTCTCGTCCTTGCTGGATTGTATCCCAACAGCTTGATCAAAGGTTGACGTTAGGCTCTAGTCTATACCGACAATCTCGATGATCGATCCCGTTGATCACACAGCAGCCAAGAGAGCCGATTACTCGATTAACAGATAAACTTTAATGGTTGGATTGTAAGTAGCTGGTTATAATTAAATTAAAAATGGATTTTAGGTTCGATCCCCCCTGCCCCCCTTGATAAGGGGGGTGCCGATCCCCCCTTAGTCCCCCCTTAATCCCCCCTTAATAAGGGGGGCATCTGACAACTTTTAACGCCTACCTACTTACTTCTTTTCAACCGGTCTCGAAAACAGTTTTGTCAGTCCCTCAGTCCCTTGGCAAAATCCATCTATTGGTGGGGAAAACGCTACATGGCCCAGAAAAAATCACCACGAATTCCTTTAGAATTGCACCAGATCAAGGCTTACGAGTTTTATCAAAAACGGCTGGCATCGGGTAAAGAAGGCAATGAGATAGATGACTGGCAGCAAGCGAAAGAATATTTGAGCCAACATCCCAGAGCGATTCTTGCTTGGAATCTAAAAATGCCCTATCGCGGGGGAAAAAGGCTAATTAAAAGATTGTTGCTATCGCTCCAGTCTCTTGTCAGAGTTGCTTGGAAACTGCTAATCTTTCCCTTCTGGCTATTTCAGCAAATACCGGGGCTTTTTGCCCGTGAAGACAAAGACAGCCGCACCTTTGCCATTGATGTGGTCAAAACGATTATTTCTGCCCTGGGATTAATTGCTACCCTTTTGGCAGGAATTGGGCTTATTGTCAATTATTTCAATTCTCAAGCGGAAATGCAACTGACTCAGCAACGTCTGATTACCGAGCGCTTCTCGAAAGCTGTCGAGCAAATCGGTAGTGGTAAAGAGGAGGTGGTAATTGGCGGCATTTATTCCCTAGAGCGAATTGCCAAAGATTCTCCCAAGGATCAATGGACAATTATGGAAGTGCTGACTTCCTACATTCGTAAAAATTCCCCCATTCCCTCGAATAAGAGACAACTGAAGCCAGAGGGAGAGGAAAGAGAGAAGACCCCAGAAAAGCTCCCTTCCGTGAGTATTCCAGTTCAGGCCGCTTTAACGGTAATCGGGCGGCGTAAAGGGGATAATTTGGCTGAAACAACTGACTCTAATAAAATTAAAATTCTTGATTTAAGTCGGACAAATTTGAGGGGAGCCAACCTCAACCGAGCCAACCTCAACGGAGCCAACCTCATCCTAGCCAACCTCAACGGAGCCTTCCTCGAAGAAGCCAACCTCGACGGAGCCAACCTCGACGGAGCCAACCTCAACCGAGCCAACCTCGACGGAGCCAAGCTCATCGGAGCCAACCTCATGGGAGCCAAGCTCAACGGAGCCAACCTCAACGGAGCCAACCTCATCGGAGCCAACCTCATCGGAGCCAAGCTCATCGAAGCCGACCTCGAAGAAGCCAACCTCATCGGAGCCAACCTCGTCGGAGCCTTCCTCATCGAAGCCGACCTCGAAGAAGCCAACCTCAACGGAGCCTACCTCAACGGAGCCTCCCTCGACGGAGCCTACCTCAGGGGAGCCTTCCTCATCGGAGCCAACCTCAACCGAGCCGACCTCGACGGAGCCTACCTCAGGGGAGCCAACCTCGACGGAGCCAACCTCAACCGAGCCAACCTCAGGGGAGCCTTCCTCATCGGAGCCGAGGGTCTTAATCCAGAACAAATTAAATCGGCCTGCTCTTGGGAAAAAGCAATATACACGGAAGCCAAATGGGATGAAGATAAACAATTATGGGTGGCTGCGGACCGGGAAGCCAATCAACGAGAAATCGACAAACTCAAAAGGGACAAAAACTCAGATCCGCCAAATTTGATCGATTGTAACCCACATTCCGCACCCTAGTCGTTGAAATCAAAAGTCGCTCTAGCCCTTGTATAGTAAGACTTTTAGCGATTACTAAGAATTATGAAGTGTCACACTCTAGTCAGCGATCGCCAGCTTAATGAGAGTTTCTCTCAATAATTTGGTATCAGAGCTATCAGATTTTTAGGGCTAATTGTGCATTTGCTGATCCAACAAATTAGCCTGTAATTCAGAGCCGGCAATCGTTTTGACGATTTAGATAAAATTTTCAATGTGACACTTTAGGGTGCGGAATGTGGGTTGTAATACTAAATGGGTTTGCGGCAAAAAGTACGGGCGAAGCATTCGGATAGAAAATCTCCGGTTTCACCGATAGGTTATGCCCAAATGCTTCGCCCCTACAGGACGCGGGCCGATGAAAACGCAAGGTTTGGAAGCACGATTCTCTCAAAATCTTGCACCTGTTTGGCGAGAAAAGCCACAAAACCCTTACCTTACCTACTTATCCAGCAAATCCTAAATACTTTAACTTTTGGCGATTTAGGATCAGGTGACGAAACTAGCATTTTCCCCTAATTGAAGCGAAAAAACCCCGCATGACTTCAAGAAATCACCGGGGTTTTTAGGAAAAATAGGGATAGGGAAGGGATTTAACCCTCGGTTTCCTCTCTGGTTTGGATAAACAGAATCAAGAGGAAAACAGTGGGGACTAGGACGAATAGGATACTAGCGATAAAGCCGAGATTATTTACCTGCATGAGTTAACTCCCTTAAGTGACAACGGATTTGCATTAAAGATTAACTCCTAGAATATCATCCCAGAGGGCGTTGCTGATTTGAGAGGGGGACTGGGGAAGTGGGGAAGTGGGGAAGTGGGGAAGTGGGAGTGGGGAAGTGGGAGAAAGATGGTTATCTTTTCACCCCCTTGGCCCGCGCGTTTTTAATCGGTACTTTTGGTTCGGTGGCGATGATGTGAAGATCGATATTTTTCTGCCAGATCAGACGCATGAGTTTTTGGGTGAAAGAACCTTTGATGAAATTCTTCCAGCGCGATTGAAGGCTCTCCCCGATCACAATCTGGGTGATCCGTTCGCGCTCGGCCACCTCGGCGATCGCTGCCGCCACCTGATAGCTTTTAACTCGTAAGAATTTCCCCTCGAATTCCCGACATAAACGTTCGCAGGTTTCGATATGTAAAGCCTCCTCTTTCGTGAGAAAGCGATCGGGTTTATCGACGAAAATCACGAAAAATTCCGCGTTCATATACCCCGCTATCCGCGCTCCCCGACGTAATAATCGTAAAGAGTTGGGATAGGTGGAAATACAGACTAATACCCGTTCGTGAACGGGACAGGATTGACCGATGAATTTGGTCGAATTACTCGCTTCTTCTTCTACCGTATCGGCCACTTCGCGCAAGGCCAGTTCCCGGAGGGCGATTAAATTACGCCGTTGAAAGAAATTATTTAAAGATTGTTCGATCTTTTCGGGAGCGTAGATTTTTCCCGCCAATAATCTTTCTTCTAGGGTTTCGGCGGTAACATCTACCACAATCACTTCATCAGCTTCCTCCAAAATTCGATCGGGTATTCGCTCTCGCACCACCACCCCAGTGATTCGGGCAACCAGATCGTTTAAACTCTCGATATGCTGGATATTGACGGTCGAGTAAACATCGATTCCCTGGGATAAAATCATCTCCACATCCTGAAAACGTTTCTCTCGCTCCGAACCTGGTGCATTCGTGTGGGCTAATTCATCGATCAGACACAGCTGCGGCGAGCGGGCGATAATCGCTTCTGTATCCATTTCCGAGAGAGTGACTCCCTCTTTCTCTAGGATTTTTCTCGGTACGATTTCCAACCCCTCGGCTTTTGCGGCGGTCTCTTTCCTGCCGTGGGTTTCCAGCAGTCCGATTACCACGTCGGTTCCCTGCTTTCTGAGGCTATGCCCCTCCTCCAGCATTTTGTAAGTTTTCCCGACCCCCGGGGCCATGCCGATAAAAATTTTATGTCTTCCCCGTCGCACGCTCGTCTCCTTTTTGGCAACTTCCCTTGTAGATTAATACTAAATCCAGTTATTAAAAACTGATTATTTATTCCCTCTTTTGCATGAGTGCCTCTTGCCTTTTGCCTATCCTAATATGTAGCCTATACTCAACGGATTTAGTAATAATATTAAATCCGTTTAAATGGCCATAAAATAGAAAGAAGATATGAAGAGGATGCACAGATGCCCAAACAAATTACTATCGCCCCTCATTTAACAGAAGAAGAACTGTAAGTAGTCGTGCAAAATAAATTTCCTAGTGAAGAAAGGCAAAAGGCAGGAGGCAAGAGGCAAGGGGGGGTAGATATGTGTAATTAATTTTGCTTAGGTACTTATCAACACTATCGACATAGTCAAGAAGCAACACAGAGAACCCACTATCAGATTATCTGGCTACTAACTCAAGGAAAAAAGACGAAAGAAGTGGCAGAAATCACGGGATATAGTCTAAATTGGCTATATGAATTGGTATGGGGGTATAATCGCTTGGGTCCAGCCAGTTTAGGGGATAAACGTCAAAATAATGCTGGTAGAACCCCTTTGCTCAATGACCAACAACAGGCCTTACTGTGGCAAGCTCTACAAGAACCGCCATCGGATGGAGGATTATGAACTGGTCCCAAGGTGGCCCAATGGATGAGCGAATTATTAGGAAAAAGAGTCGCTCCTCAAAGGGGCTGGGATTATTTGCGCGGTCTCGATATTATCGATAAATTCTTCTTTTTCTTCTTCCGTCATAGTATCCCAATCATAGCCTCGTTCTTTCGCCACGATTCGAGCTTTATCAATGGCGTAGTTAGACAAGGATTCCCATCGGTCCCACTGACTGAGGATGAGAATTTTATAAACTTCCTGTTTCTGGTCTTCGGGGAGTTGTTTGAATAAGTCGATAACTTGTTCGTTGCTTAAGGTTAAGTTCGGCATAGGTCGCTTCTAGACACCAGCATAATTAATCAGTTTAACACGGGTCTCTAGCCGGCTCGTGGGTGGGGGGACTGATCGCTAACAGGAAAAGTCATGATCTAGAAATTCTTGAATCGTTAAAATTGGGATTTCTCGAAATGGATTTAAAACTAATAGATCAGAATCGCCGCTTACAATACAGGTAGCTTGACCATCGATCGCTAGTTCTAAATACTGATTATTTTTCTCATCTCTGCAAACCTTGATTTTCTCTCGAATCACGACAATTTCCGCGGTTCTTTCTATCGCCGTTATAAATAGCCGCCTTTTTGCTGAGGAGGCATATCTATCGAATTTGGGACGATTGAAAACAGCGATCAATTCTAACAAAGTAGATTCGGACATTAAAAGCTTGCCGATATTTTGGGCTTTGTCTAATGCCTGACGAGCTTTGCCGTTTTTCGACAGAAGCGCGCTTACTAAAACGTTGGTATCGAGAATAAAAGAATATTCAAGGCTCATTTAGTAAAGATTCTAAAATTTCGGGGGTTAATCCTCTAGCTTCCGCCTCATCACTAATTTCGTCCATTAGTTTTCTCAAGAAATCGATATCGCTGTTAACTGGCTTTCTAATTAGCAAATCGACAAGAACCCGGACGCGTTCTTGTTCCTCTGGGGATGCGGATTGATAGACTTCTGCCGCTTCGGGACTGACTTCGATCGAAATTTTGCTCATATTATTAAGGCTCATCCTTGCTGTGCTTCGGGGAGTTGTTTAAATAAGTCGATAACTTGTTCGTTGCTTAAGGTTAAGTTCGGCATAGGTCGCTTCTAGACAATAGCATGATTAATCAGTTTAACACGAGTCCTTAATGGAGAGGGTTTTCTGTTCGCCTATCCCTTCTCTGCGTCGATCAGTTAGAATCGAGAAATTATCGGCCTAGAAAGTCCTTTCATCTTCGCGCTTGCCGTAAAATTATATCTTTAACTAAATGGTGATCGCTAATTAATTATCGTAGTAAAGCTTGAAAACCTGCTTGAATAAAATGAACATCTGAAGTTAAAGCGTCGGTAATTTGATTTTCTTCCATAACAATAAAAGAAAAACAATCTACTAATCCCCAGCTTTTATCAGATCTTGATTCGTAGAGCTTTAAGCCTTTTTGAAAAAGAGTAGAAGTGATAGTAACAACGAATAAATTATCGGTTTGATAGCATTGCTTGATAAAGGCAGAAACCTTAGGACGATTGTAATGACTAAGAGCATTACCAACCTCCATAAAAATGGCTTCAGTAACCCAAACTGCTGTTGCATTTTTTACATAGGGGAGGAACTGCATAGCAATTTGATGATATTGATCATGAGGATTGAGAATTGCTTGGATAAAGACCGTATCTAAAAAAAGTTTGGACTTATTCATCGCTTATATTTCTTTTGGGAGTATCATATAAATAATGATCGTGTTCCCTTGACCAATCTTCTGGAGCTTCATAGGTGCCAGCCATTTCTTCTAACAGTTCCCAAGCATTTTTATGGTTATTTTCTAATGGATCTTCCCGAGAAATAATTTGGATGATGTAATGGGTATTGGGTTCTAATTCAATCTTTTCTTCGGGACGGAAAACCATTCCATCATAACTAACTCGTAGATTTTTTATCATAATGGATTGTTGAGAAGTAATTCGATTACGGCCTACACAGTGCCTTAAGGCTAGTGTAACACACCCTCTCAACTATAACTGCCGTGCGATCGCACCCTCTTCTAGATGCCGATATTCTGCTAAAGATGGGAAAATATCAGTCCTGTAGGGTCAAGGTCGATCCTCGTGGGTGGGGAAACGGAGGGAATTTTCGGCCATGGTGACAACAGTAATCGTTTTTCCCAACCTATCGAAAAACTCGACACTATACCCCGTTTCTAATCCCTCGATTTGATGTTTTTCTACCAATTTCCCACGTCTCCTGCGGATAATCTTGCTTCGCGAATATCTTTTAATAAAATCCCATTGAGTAAAGTTCATAATTCATGGTTATTATTTCGATCTAAAAAGTCCAAAAAGTCTTTTGCTTTCACGATCTGAATATTTTGATATTCAACCAGTGAAAGAAGATGTTTGTCTCCCGTGATAATATGGGTAGCCTTGCCAGCGATTGCACATTCTATGATCATATCGTCATCGGGATCATTGGGAACCGCTCTCAGTTGTCTTGTTATCGGAACAAGGCTAGAAAATTGACGAATTTCCGCGATATATTCTCTAAGTCCCCGTTCAGATATTTGAAATTTCTGCTGAAGTTTTTCGGTTAATTCGTCTAAAATCTCTTGGCAGGTTACTGAAGATACCGATCCCGTCTTCGCTAACGATAAGCAGGAAAATGTAGGGCTGTTTTTAGACAGCCAAGCAGAGATTAATATATTTGTATCAAAAACAACTACATAGGTCACTATTTTTCGTGAACGATTTCATCGATAAATTCTTCTCTTTCGTCTTCCGTCATGGTATCCCAATCATAGCCGCGTTCTTTGGCTACGATTCTAGCTCTTTCTGCTCCTTCATTAAATACTGGTTCCAACTGTCTCCACTGACTGAGGATGAGAATTTTATAAACTTCCTGTTGCTGTGCTTCGGGGAGTTGTTTGACTAATTCGATCACTTGTTCATTGCTTAAGGTTAAGTTCGGCATAGGTCGCTTCTAGACAATAGCATGATTAATCAGTTTAACACGAGTCCTTAATGGAGAGGTTTTTCGGTTCGCCTATCCCTTCTCTGCGTCGATCGGTTAGAATCGAGAAATTGTACCAAATCTGGTTATTTTTGCGTGAGTAGAAAACGGGTTTCTCCGAGAAACCCGTTTTCTGTGCGTTACTCAACAGATTTAGTATTATCGGCCTAGAAAGTCCTTTCATCTTCCCGCTTGCCGTAAAATTATGATTGTCTCTCTCCAAGAAGCTCAAGCCAAACTGCCCGAACTGATATACAATCTCAAACCGGGGGAAGAATTATTAATTACCGATAATAATCTCCCACTGGCAAAATTATCAGAATAATAGAATGATCTCGCACACCTCGAAGCGGAAACCTTCGCAATTAAAGAGGGAAAGTGCAAGGGTTTTGAGTCCATATTTCGATTTCTCAACGTTTATTTCTTGCACTTTTTTGCCAAAAACAACCCCAAACCATTTTCTAGCACGGCCTCCACTGATATTTAGCAAGCCCTAAGTATTAATGATCTTTTAAGTCCATTTAGTTAAAAAATCTTGGAGTGGCGGATATGGTATTCGTTTTAATTTACCAAAATTAGTATCTTTTTCATAATCATTATCTGCCAATGTTTCCCCTGCCCTTTGTTTTTTCCTGCCATTATTACTAATCACCTTGGGAACATTATCAATCCATTTACCGCCAGTTTCTATCAATCGTTGATCTCTTGCTCGAATGCAATCAATCATTGAAAACACTTCAATGTCAACGATAAATGGTGAACAAAAACCATTTTCTTCTTGAAGTTGAATAGCTGCAATCAATAAAACATCTTTTTCGGCATCAATACTATCAATCGTAATATTTTCTTTTAGTCTTGCCGATGGTTCTCTTGGTGTCGGTGGTCTTTTGAGTTGTAAAGTTTTATTATCTACAAATAAACCTTTTAACTCTACTCTTTTGCCTGAAATATGAATGTAGTCGGGATAACTTTCTCGTTCTCCAATTTGACTGGGAGATTTCTCTAGTCCAAGGTTTTTAATTTTTTCCTGATTTTGATAATTTGAAATTAATTGAATTTGGGGTAAAACTCCATCTAAAAGTGTGTTAACAATTACAGCCACTTGGCTAGGTTCAAATCCTTTTAGTGCTTGATCTGGAATACTCAACCAATCTATTTTTATGCCAATCAATGACTTAAAAATATTGCGTAGTGATTGAATTTCTTGTGGTGATATATCGGGCATAATCATTAATTATTTGATAAATTTGCCTGTTTCATTATCTGTCTGCAAGCAAGAAGGTTTTGCCAAGATTGCTCTGCTAGAACTATTAAACTAGAGTTTATTTTTGTCCGTTCTTGCAATGTAGGAACGCTTACAGGTATCTGTTCCAAATTCTCTATGCTTACTCTTGGACGTGTTCCACCACTCCCTGCTGGCATTTGATGGAGAAATAAAGCTGATTTGAGATAACACCACCAAAAATAAGGGAGTTTATCTTTGGGTATGATCTCTACAAACTCTGAATTAATAGGATAGAATAAGGGACTATCTTTTTCGATCCAAGTTGCTTTTGGTGTTACTAAAACATTGCCAAGATAGGCTCTCATAGTGCCAAAAATTAGAGATTGTTCACCGACAACACTATATCGTCCTTTTGCTAAATAATTATCTTCTAGGACAAAGGTTAATAGTTCTCCTTTTGGAATGTTTTTATATTCTATCGGTGCAAAATGACACAAACTAATATCGCATTTATGATTGATAATTTTTTGAATATCAACAAAATCTGATAGAGTATAACCTAAGTCATTCTTTTTGTAATGATAGGGATTCCAGATACCTGCTTCTATCTTACAGGTATCTACTATTGTCAAAAAAGTATGCCCGTTTTTTTTCATTGTTTTTATACTTAAATACCGAGAACTTTGGCGACTTCCTTGTTTTCTAGCAATGTTTTTAGATCGTTGCTTTCTGTCTTTTTTTGCTGATTGTTCAGGGGGATGCCAATTGAAGAAATATTAGAAAAAATCGTTTTTTTATTTATTGTATTTTTACCTTTTTTGTCCAAGACAATAATATCGGCACGAGTCGTGGTATTTGAAGTTGATTGAAAAACGCCTTCAGGTAATATTATAACGGCAGTTAATAACCAACTTTTCTCGACACTTTGACGTAACTTTTCATACTCTTTATTCGAGATAATTGAATGAGGCAAAAGACAAACTAAACGTCCGTCAGGCTTTAATAACTCTAGAGCTAAATCAATAAATAGAGCATCGCTATTTCTATAGCCTAAATTGAATAAGTCGCTTTGAGATTCTAACAAGTCTATTGGCAGTGAAAACGGTGGATTTGCTACAATGTAATCTACTTGACCAAATAGTGTTTGAATTTCTTGATCGGGACGATAAATATTCGAGGTAAATAGAGAAATATTCTGACTTTGGTTAGTATTTATTCTTAAAACTAATTCCGTTAAACCGACCAACATCTCATCTACATCATTGGCAATGAGATGACAAGGTGTATATTGCCAACGTTCTCCCGCTTCTTTTAGAAAAGTTCCACTGCCACAAGTAGGATCCATTATTAAAGCATCCGATTTAATAGGAAGCATACTGACCATTTGTTCTGCTATTGCGTGTGGGGTAAAAAACTTTCCTGTAATATCTCGAAATCTTTTAGCCAGAAAATATTGATAAAAAATCGGTAGATTTTTTCCATTGACATCTTTTTTTATCTGACAATAAATTACTTCTTGAAGAGTCTTGTCTTGAAATACAATTTCTGATAAGCAGTGGCCTTTCATAATAATCTTATCGAGCTTTTTAGTAGTTTCAATGGCAAAAACATCAATGTAAGAATAGGCAATTACATTGAATACATCTTCCCCTTCATAGCCAAACTGTCTAAAAGCTAACTCTATATCTTTCAGAGCTTTAGTTTCTAACATTCTTTTACCTCGCACTTTTTGATCCAGATTTAGATTATGCATTTTGTTAATCTCCTAAAAACCTTCTGGCCTTAAGACAGGACGATAACGTAATTTTGTAATAACAGAACCACTAAACCTAAAGCTTGGTTGAAAAGCAATAAAATTGAGTTGCTGAGTCATTATCCCATTGTTACAAATCTGATTTATTATTATTTCACAATTCATTTTAAATTCAGAACCATTTTTATCAATTAGAAACATAAAATCAGCACATCTTCTATTAGGATCGCCCCTAGATGGATCATCTTCATCACAAAAATCTTCAGTTTTATAGATAACCGAACCATTATTACACTTGATAGTAAAAAAAACGCCAGTAATTCCTGATTCTAAAACTTGACAGTTATATTTTCCTTGCTGAGTTTCGATAAAACCACTTGCTTCAAACCAAGTATTATCGATTAATCTTTGAGGCCAGTCCTCTGGACATGAATTAGCAAAAGCAGCATAGTTTTCTAAACTTATTATTATGCTTATAGCTTTTGTTAACCATTTTAACATTTCAAATTTTCCTTTGCATAAGGATTAATTATAGTAGTTTTATTGTAGGTTAACTTTATGTTAACCTACAATAATTTTGTACTACTTAACTACCGCCAATCCTTGCCACATCGCGGGCGTTGGCTTCAAAAGCGGCATCGAGAGCAGAATCGCCGGTTAAACCAGAATCTAACGCCTCTTTAATACACTGCAACATCCGCTTATAATCCTTGGGCATTACCTTAACAAACTTGGGCAACATTTCCGACCAATTTGCTAAAACTAGGGCCGCTTTTTGACTTTGGGTGTAATCAGCATGGCGTTGAATTAACTCGCGTAAATCGTCGATTTCTTCCCCTTCTAGCGCCTCTAAAGCCACCATTTGGGTATTGCAACGAGTGGCGAAATCCCCCGACTCATCGAGGACGTAGGCGACACCACCACTCATTCCGGCGGCGAAATTGCGACCGGTGGGCCCTAAAACAACGACTTTACCCCCCGTCATATACTCGCAAGCGTGGTCGCCAACCGACTCAACTACCGTAGTCACCCCAGAGTTACGCACCCCAAAACGTTCCCCGGCAACCCCAGAAATATACACCTCACCACTGGTTGCACCGTATAAAGCCACATTACCGATGATAATATTATCCTCGGCCACAAAAGTGGAACCTTTGGGCGGATAAACGATGATTTTGCCACCGCTTAAACCCTTACCCACATAATCATTGGCATCCCCTTCTAACTCCAGTGTCACTCCTTTGGGAACAAAAGCACCGAAACTCTGCCCCGCGCTGCCCTGAAAATGGAGATGTACGGTATCTTCGGGTAAACCCTCCCAGTGACGTTTAGTGATTTCGTTGCCTAAAATCGTCCCCACCACGCGGTTAATATTTTTAATCGGTAGTGTCGCCTTGACTTTTTCGCCTTTTTCAATGGCATCTTTGCATAAATCCAGTAAAACGGTTATATCCAAGCACTTATCTAAACCGTGGTCCTGGGGAATCTGACAATAACGCCCTACCTCTGCATCTACCTCCGGTTGATAGAGAATCGGAGTTAGGTCAATTCCTTTCGCTTTCCAATGTTCTACAGCCTGTTTTGGCTCTAATACATCAGTTCGCCCCACCATTTCATTTAAGGTGCGGAATCCCAATTCGGCCATAATTTCCCGCACTTCCTGGGCGATAAATTTCATGAAATTCACCGTATATTCAGGATCCCCGATGAAATTCTTCCGTAATAACGGATCCTGGGTCGCTACCCCCGCCGGACAGGTATTAAGATGACAAACCCGCATCATAATACATCCTAACGTCACCAGTGGCGCGGTCGAAAAACCGAATTCTTCAGCCCCCAATAGGGTTGCCACCACCACATCGCGGCCGGTTTTCATCTGGCCATCGGTTTCCACCGCGATGCGACTGCGAAGATTATTTAACACCAATGTTTGATGGGTTTCTGCTAGTCCCAACTCCCAGGGTAAACCCGCGTGTTTAATCGAGGTTTGGGGTGAGGCACCGGTCCCACCATCGAAACCAGAGATTAAAACCACGTCGGCGTGAGCTTTAGCGACTCCGGCGGCGATTGTGCCAACTCCCACCTCAGAAACCAGTTTTACGCTCACTCTGGCCGCACGATTGGCATTTTTTAGGTCATGAATCAACTCCGCGAGGTCTTCAATCGAGTAGATGTCGTGATGGGGTGGGGGAGAAATTAAACCAACTCCGGGGGTGGAGTGACGGACTTTGGCAATCCAAGGATAGACTTTTTTACCCGGTAATTGACCGCCTTCGCCCGGTTTTGCCCCCTGGGCCATTTTTATCTGCAATTCTCGCGCTTGGGAGAGGTAAAGACTGGTGACACCAAAACGGCCGGAAGCTACCTGTTTAATGGCACTATTTTTCGAGTCTCCCCGTTCATTTGTCCAAGTGTAGCGCTCAGAATCTTCGCCCCCTTCCCCGGTGTTCGACTTGCCACCGATGCGATTCATGGCAATAGCGAGGGATTCGTGGGCCTCTTTGGAAATGGACCCGTAACTCATGGCCCCGGTTTTAAAGCGTTTCATAATCGCTTCAATCGGTTCCACTTCTTCGATGGGGATACTTTCCCGGTTTTTAAAGGTTAATAGTCCCCGCAGGGTGAAGAATTTTTGATTCTGTTGGTTGACCAGTTGGGAATACTGCTTAAAGAGGTCGTATTTACCCAATTTTACCGCTTGTTGCAGGGTATGAATGGTTTCTGGGCTAAAAAGATGGGCTTCCCCGTCCTTACGCCATTGATATTCACCGCCAATATCGAGGGTATGCACATTAACATCCCGGTCGGGGAAAGCGTGGCCATGTCTGAGTAGGGATTCTTTGGCAATAATTTCTAAATCGGCCCCTTCAATGCGGGAAGCTGTCCAAGTAAAATAGCGATCGACTACCGATCGATTTAAGCCGATAGCCTCGAATATTTGCGCCCCACGGTAGCTTTGCAGGGTAGAAATGCCAATTTTAGAGGCCACTTTAATTACGCCCTTGGTGGCGGCTTTTATGTAGTTTTTACAGGCGGTCTGGTGGTCAACTCCTACCAATAATCCTTCCTCGATCATACTGCCGAGGGTGGCAAAGGCTAGATAGGGATTAATCGCACCGCAACCATAACCGAGTAAAAGGGCGTAGTGATGCACTTCCCGGGGTTCGCCGGATTCCAGGACAAGGCCGACTCTGGTGCGGGTTCCCTGCCGGATGAGGTGGTGGTGTAACCCGGCAACCGCCAGCAGTGAGGGAATCGGGGCGTGATTTTTATCGATACCTCGATCGCTTAAAATAATAATACTCGCGCCCGCTAAAATTGCCTCGTCCACCTCTTGACAAATTGCCTCAATTGTGCTACGCATCCCCTCGACTCCCGAAGTGGGATCGAAGAGAATGGGAATAGTCACGGTTTTAAATTCGCTATTGCCTTGTAAACGCGCTAATTGGGCATTAGTGAGGATGGGAGAGTTAAGTTTAATCAGGTGACAGCTTTCCGGCTGCGGATCCAAAAGATTTCTCTCAGCACCGATAGTGGTGATGGGAGAGGTGATAATTTCTTCGCGAATTGAGTCAATCGGGGGGTTAGTGACTTGGGCGAATAACTGCTGAAAGTAATCATAAAGCAGTTTTGGGCGATCGGACAAGACGGCTAGGGGTGTATCGGAACCCATGGAACCCACTGCTTCCACTCCATCCCGGCCCATGGGGGCTAATAAAAGACGTAATTCTTCAAAAGTGTAACCGAAAGCGGTTTGCTGTTGAATTAGGGAAACAGCAGTTTCAGGTGGGGCAGTTTCAACGGCCGGTAAATCGTCTAAATTGACTAAATTTTCGTTTAACCACTGACGATAGGGTTTGGCTTTGGCAATACCTTCTTTTATCTCCTCATCGGCCACGATACGACCTTCTTTCATATCCACAAGAAACATCCGGCCGGGTTGCAGACGACCTTTAAAAGCGACGCGTTCCGGTTCAATGGGTAAAACTCCCGCTTCCGATGCCATGATTACTAGGTCATCTTTGGTGACGTAGTAACGGGAAGGACGTAAACCATTGCGGTCTAACACTGCTCCCATCATCGTACCATCGGTAAAAGCGATCGAGGCCGGACCATCCCAGGGTTCCATCAAACAGGAATGGTATTCATAAAAAGCTTTTTTCTCATCACTCATCGATTCGTGGGCTGCCCAGGGTTCAGGAATCATCATCATGACAGCGTGAGGAAGAGAACGCCCCGATAAAACCATTAATTCTAGGGCATTATCAAAAATTAAGGAGTCACTACCCTCGATATTAATAACCGGCTGGATTCTTTTGATGTCTTCCCCGAATAAGGGTGAGGCAAACATCGACTGACGGGCGTGCATCCAGTTAATATTACCTCGCAGGGTATTAATTTCGCCATTGTGGGCAATATAACGGTAAGGGTGGGCGCGTTCCCAACTGGGGAAGGTATTGGTACTAAAACGGGAATGGACTAATCCTAAAGCACTTTGAAAGTCGGGGTCGTGTAAATCGGGGAAATAGTCACCCACCTGTACCGGCATTAATTGCCCTTTATAGACAATGGTACGACTAGAAATACTGCAAGGATACCAGTAACGATTAAAGGATTGACGACTGAGGTGGGAACGTTTGCGAATAACGTATAATTTGCGTTCAAAGGCCATATCATCGCTTAAATTGGCATCGCGTTCGATGAAAACCTGTTCGATAAAAGGTTCGGTAGATCTGGCCGAATTGCCTAAACTAGAGTTATCCGTGGGAACATCACGCCAACCGAGAACTTTTAACCCCTCTTCGGCGGCGATTTTCTCGAATTCCTGGCGACTTTTCCCGCGAATTTCGGCATCAGGGGCCGTGTAAAGCATTCCTACCCCGTATTGTCCCGCTGCCGGTAAGGTAAAACCTAGATTGCTGGTCACTTTCCGGAAAAATAGGTCGGGGATTTGGCACAAAATACCCGCCCCATCTCCGGTATTTTTTTCCGCACCGCACGCGCCACGGTGATCGAGGTTTAGTAGAATTGTTAAGGCCTGTTCAACAATATCGTGGGACTTTTTACCCGTTTTATGAACGATAAAACCGACACCACAAGCATCATGTTCAAATTGGGGATCGTATAGTCCTTGTTTCCGTGGAGTTTGATTGTTATTCATCTTGTCTAATAGCCTAGCAGTCTGGAAGGGAATGGCCTAGAGGGTGAGCCAGAGTAGCGATTCTAGGTATATCAATTTTGTATCCAGACTGGACCTTCGGTCTTATATCTTAAGGAAATGTTTCGATGTGACAAGGGTTCCTTTACACCGAATCCAACTTCCGACCATTCTAGAACCTAAAAATGGGTCACGGCGATTTTTCTTGGCGATTAAATATATCGAACTTGGTTTCGCATTTCGTCCGCAGTCACTCGATCAAGAATAACCAGTAAACGGGTTGCGATCTCTCGCGGAGGGCGACGGACAGCGAAAATCACCCCGTAATGGGTTCGATTGGCATCGAAGTAATCGCGAACCAGTTCTTCAAAATCGGTTCGGTTGTGAGTGACTAAGGTTCTCCCCTGACTCACCGCGTGAGCGAGTTGTGCTTTATCTGTGGCGTTAAGTTGTCCCGCATCCCTCGCAGTAATCGCGTCAAACCCCCTCGCTCTCAACAACTCGGCGATTAAAACGTTAACATCTTCATCTAGATAGAGACGGATAAAGAGATTATTCACGAATTTTTTAGCAGCGGATCGATTAAGTCGTCGGGAATGTGGTTACGCTCGATATAAGCGTTAATTTCCTCTAGATGGTCGCTGTAATAGGTCAACGCACTGAAAATCTGACTTAACGTCAGATGGGGCATTCCTAGGGGTATTTCTTCGGGAGCGACCCCCAGACGCCAAGTTTCGACGATAGCGCGGACGGGTGTACGGGTTCCTTTGATAATTGGTTCCCCGTGTAAGATCTCGTCGTCTCGAACGATATAGAGATATTCGGTCGCTTGAACCATCGCGGTTTTCTGGAGTGGATATCGTTTAGTTTATCGTATCGATCGAACCCCTGACTATTCCCAATAAATATCGGTTCGGTTACTTCAGCCACCCGATCTCACTTGCGGCGATTGTTTCGCTCTTTCTCGCCATTTTTTTGAATTTTCTGTAATTACCTCACACATTGATCGGGCTTTTTCCGCCGCATCCCGCGCCATTTCCAGAATTTCCTCTAGTTCCCGTTCATTTAGTCCTGTTTCTTTTTCTTCCATCACCGTAAGCCCTCCAAGCGATTTTTAACCTGATCAAAAATGTCGGGGTGAAGACCGATCGGATCGGTTTGATTGGGACAATTCGATAATTACAAGAGGTCGTGACGTATTTTCCCGAGTACCCGCTTCAAAATCGCCAGATCCTCGCTACAAATCCCATAAATTTCCTCCGGATCGATGTCAAAATAATCGTGGGCGAGAATATTTCTGATTCCCTTAATCTCCGACCAGGGAATTTCCGGATAGCGATTCGCTAAACTCTCTGCCATTAGCCGATCGAGTCTTCTAATATTTTCACTAATCGCAATCAACATCATACTAATGCCATCCAATCGATCGAGTCCATCATCATCGGCGATGAAATCATCGGCTTTTTGAATCCGGGTAAATCGCCGCTCGATCCGGCGGATCGCCTCTTCAAGCTCTAGTAATAACTCGAATAGAAGCGATCGATCACACATAGATGGCCTCTCGATCGATCCGTGCCTTGAGGTAAGGATTCAGAGAATCCCGATAGCGGATCACGTCCACTTCCCGTCCGAATAGGTTCTCTAGTTCGGCTTTCAGTCTGACTCTTTTAAGCAGATCGGGGGGCATATATACCACTATATCTATATCGCTCGTCGGTCGGGTTTCCTCTCTGGCTACCGAGCCGAAAATGCCGATTCGATCGATCGCGTATCGTTCCTCCAGTTCGGGTTTCAGGGTTCGTAAATGTTCCAATATCTCGTTGGCGGTGATTTTATCTACCATCTAATTTACTCCCTTTAGTTAATCGTGCGATCGATCTCTCGATCCTGATCAAAGACTAAAACGGGCTGCCACAATCGCACAACCCGTTCCCAATCAATTTAATTTTTAGTTAAGTAGGTAGGCGTTAAAAGTTGTCAGACACCCCCCTTGATAAGTAGGGTTGATTCATGAATCAACCCTACTATGAATCAACCCTAGGAGGGCAGGGGGGATCAGTCAGTCAAAATTACCCTTCTAGTTTCCGGCCTTTGCACAATAGACCCAGCCCGGCAACGGAGAGTAAACCGAGAACCGTCGCTGGTTCGGGAACGGTGGTCAGGGAATAATTGGCGAGGAGGAAGGCTTCGCCAAAATTAACAGAACCGTAGCCAGCGCCGGAAGCGAAAAGCTCAACCGGAGATCCAAAGCCAGCGGGTATAAAGCCGAATCCATCATCACAACCCGTGGTGTCACAAGCGATAAAATCCAGTCCTGATCCGTCTAAGGATAGCACCGCCTGACCCGTTACAGAACCACTAGAGATGACACCGGCAAAAGAACCTACGAACGGAAGAGCGGGGGCGGGAGAGCCGTTAAAGGTGGTATTACTGATAGAACTGACGAATACCGTGTTGTTATCTGGTTGCAGGGTTCCGTCAAGCGTCGCAGTGATGGTTCCTGCGCTGGAGGTGTAGGAGAAGTTAAAAGTGGCGGCACCGGCAACCGGTGCGAGGGTGGCGGTGGCTACCGTGGCGAGGGCGACGGTTAGGGGTTTGTTAAAAGATGCGACGGTGACTTTCATCAGTAAATCATTTTATGTGAAGTTAGGTTAAGTGAAGTTAAAGTATGCAAAACTTCTTCACATATCTTATTTTTTTTGCCGACTTCTGCTATTTTTGATACAGTTTTTTTGACTTTTTTATGGTAAAGGAGTTGGGTTTATTGCCTCGATAATTGCCCCGATTTAGGGTGAACTCTAACAGCCGATCGCTCTTTTCATTGGCCGAAGACAAACAGAATAATTAGCATTGAAATAGTTATGGTCTCCTTTTCGGGGTTTCCGTTATCCCAGTTCCCCTGATAGGATTTAATCGCTCCCTTAACTCTAGAGCTAAAGTAGAGATAGGGTTTAATTGGAGCCATGTATGGAAGCGATCGAATTTAGGACGGTTATTCATAAGGGTCAAGTGAGCGTTCCCCCCCGATATTCTTCTCGATGGGAAGGTAAGATGATACGCGTGATTGTTGTGGATGACGCGGAAATCGTCCCCGAACCGAGCCAGAAAACTGAAAAAACGATGTTCGAGGCGATTTCTTTAAATACACGGGGATTTAGATTCGATCGGGACGAGGCTAATGCCCGGTAAAGTTTTTTTTGATAGTTTAATACTGGCCAGCGCTCTGGAAGCGGGCTGTCAAATTCTCCACAGTGAAGATTTACACGATGGTCAGCGAATCGAGAATCAATTGATGATTATTAATCCCTTTAGTTAAGTAGGTAGGCGTTAAAAGTTGTCAGACACCCCCCTTGATAAGTAGGGTTGATTCATGAATCAACCCTACTATGAATCAACCCTACTATGAGTCAACCCTACTATGAATCAACCCTACTATGAATCAACCCTACTATGAATCAACCCTACTATGAATTAACCCTACCTTGATAAGGAGGGCAGGGGGGATCAGTCGGTCAAAATTACCCTTCCAGTTTCCGGCCTTTGCACAAAAGACCCACCCCCGCAACGGAGAGTAAACCGAGAACCGTCGCTGGTTCGGGAACAGTGGGAGTGCCAGCCGGGGTCAGGGAATAATTGGCGAGGACGAAGAGTTCACCAGCACTAAGACTACCGTAGCCACCGATGGAAGCGAACGTGCTGGCTAAAAAGCCGAATCCATTATTATTACACAACGTCGTGTCACAAGCGGCAAAATCTAGTCCCGATCCGTCTAAGGATAGCACCGCCTGACCCGTTACAGAACCACTAGAGATGAAACCGGCAAAAGAACCTACGAACGGAAGAGCGGGGGCGGCAGAGCCGTTAAAGGTGGTATTACTGATAGAACTGACGAATACCGTGTTGTTATCCAGTTGCAGGGTTCCGTCAACCGTCGCAGTAGACCTCTTGCATAAATCCGAAAACAAACGATAGAAACAATAATGGGAGGGACTTTCAGTTAATTATTTATTAGTAGTTGATAATCTTCAAAAATGTTGCTGTACAAGGATCGAATTAAGACTTTTGCAAGAGGTCTAGT
>LFEF01022366.1_pt1 | contig 46420 bp, 43 predicted proteins | sample 619371 | NCBI WGS metagenome assembly LFEF01 (sample SAMN03014291, study PRJNA259931) | freshwater metagenome | biome: lake; feature: waterbloom | place: China: Taihu Lake | collected 2006-08 | depth 0 m m
CACCCTGCCCCCCCGATGTCGGGGGGGTTGGGGGGGCCACACCCTGCCCCCAGGAAAAACTTTTTGCCGCAAACCCTAACTATAGGCTGCTAGGGATACTTTCGCCGCCACCTGACGAGCGATCGCTATCAGGGCTTTAGCTGAGGCCGATTCCGGTTGCCCCAAAACCACTGGTACACCAGTATCACCGCCCTCCCGGAGGGATATCTCCAGAGGCACACATCCCAGTAAAGGAATGCCCAATTCTTGCGAGGTTTTTTCCCCACCACCGGACCCAAATAGATCATAGGAGCGATCGGGCTGATCTGGGGGGATAAAATAACTCATATTTTCCACGATACCCAAAACCCGCGCCCCTAGCTGTTGGAACATTTTTAAACCCCGGCGCGCATCAATTAAAGAAACCGTCTGGGGAGTGGTGACAATCACCGCACCGGCTAAGGGGACCGATTGAATTAAAGTTAATTGTGCATCCCCGGTACCGGGAGGCATATCGACGATTAAATAGTCTAAATCGCCCCAGTTAACCTGATAGAGAAACTGACGGATAATGCCGTTTAACATCGGACCGCGCCAGATTACCGGTTGATCGGGGTTGATCAAAAAGCCCATGGAAACCATTTTGATGCCATGGTTAAAAGCGGGTTCCAATATCTCGCCATTTGCGCCCTGTACCGTCACTTGTGCGTCATTTAAGCCCAACATTGTCGGGGCGTTGGGGCCGTAGATGTCCGCGTCTAATAGCCCCACTTTTGCCCCTAAATGAGCCAAGGCGACGGCGATATTGACAGCCACGGTACTTTTTCCCACACCGCCCTTACCACTGGAAACGGCGATAATATTTTTAACCCCCTCCACGCCTTGGCGATCCGGTAAGGCTTTTTGTTGCGGGGTTTCGGCAGTTACTGCCACAGCGACACTTTCCACACCGGGCAGCTGTTTAACGGCTTTTTGGCAGTCTTCCACGATAAATTCGCGCAAAGGACAGGCAGGAGTGGTCAAAACTAGGGTAAAGCTGACTTTTCCGCCATCGATCGCCACATTGCGGATCATGTTCAATTCCACTAGGCTTTTTTGCAGTTCCGGATCTTGAACGGGACGTAATACTTCTAAAATCGATGCGGTATCAAGGGGCATGGTTTCAGTGTCTCTAGTCAAGTATTGTTCTTATGGTTATTTATCTTAACCTTGATGCCCGCACAGTTATCAGTGGGGAGTGGGGAGTTTTTTGCTGTGAACAGTGAACAGTAAGTAGTCGTGCAAAATTAATTTCCTAGTGAAGATAGGCAAGAGGCAAAAGGCAAAAGGCAAGAGCGGGGTTAGATATGTGTAATTAATTTTGCTTAGGTACTTAATCAGTGAACTGAAAACTCACATCTGATAACTGATAACTGATAACTGATAACTGATAACCCCCATTTCCCTAGATTACGGTAATAGGATCGCCGACTTTAATTGTACCTGTCTTTTCGGGGATGACATTTTCTCCGAACATGATGCCTCCGGGGAAACTGCGAAAAGTGCTTAAGGTTTTTAAAGGTTCTTGCTGGGGATTTCTCCTACCTGTTTCTTGATCGGTGGCGGTGATAATACAGCGACTACAGGGTTTAACCAGAGCATAATTTATCTCTCCAATTGTGATCTTTTGCCAACTACTTTCGCTAAAAGCTCGATCACTACTAATAACAATGTTAGGTCGAAAACGATTCATCGGCACTGGTGCAACTAAACGCCGATTTAAGTCCTCTAAAGAAGCAGTATTAGTTAATAAAATTGGATAACCATCGGCAAAGCTGACGGGAGTATGATCGTTCCCCGCATAGCGAGGATTTGCAGGACGTGGATAATCGGGAGATTGTCGCACTAAACGACAGGGAATGTCCAGAATTTTCTCAAACCATTCGGCGATTTCATCCCCTTGATCCATGGCTATGGTTTGAGATTCCCAGATTTGAACCGCTCTTTTTTCTCCTGTGAAATTAGGCTGGAAAGTTAGGGAATCTTGAGATGTTTTCAGAGAAAATTTATCTCCTGTCATCGTGATAGAAACGGTGGCTAATTGCGGATATTCTCTTTGGGTGATAAATTTACCCTTGCCATCCACTAACATCATTTCCCGATCCCAGAGTAAACCTTTAGGAGTCACTTCAGCTTGGGATAATTGAATACCTCGACAGGATTTAATCGGGTAGATATAGAGATCAGTAACCTGCATTTTCTTTCAGTAGTTCTACATATTTTTGGGCCACATCTTCCCAAGTCCAGAGATTAATTTTATTGGGAATATCTTCTGGTAACAAGCGAGGAATTGGATTGAGGATAAATTGTTCTAAACAGTTGGCTAAACTGTCCGCATCTCCCCTAGGATAGAATTGCACTCTTTCGGGACAATTATATAATTCTACCTGTTCTTGAAACACTTCTAAATCGGAAGCGATAACGGGAATTCCTTGTAAAATTGCTTCCGCTATTGCTAACCCAAAACCTTCGTATTTTGAGGGAAATACCACAGAGGAACAGGTTTGATAATAAAATTGCAAGGTTTCATAGTCTTGATAACCTAATCCCTTGAAATGACTCTCGAAAATTTCTTTATTTTCCCGATAAAGTCTGGTACATTCTTTGAGATAATCTTGGTATTCTTGGGTTTTGGACTGTTGAGATAATTGCAAATTTCCACTAACTAGATTATCGGTTTCTTTACCAATAAAAACTATTTGAAATTTTAAACCTTGTTTCGCTAGTTTAATGGCTGCTTTGAGCAAAGTCAGATGATCTTTGTAGATACCAAAGGAGGAGGGAAAATAAAAAGTAACTAGCTCACTTTTGACTAAATCACTCTTGGGATTAGACTGCTCAACAAATCCCGCTAAGGGTACAGCTTTTAACTTACTAGCATAGGTAGCATTGGGAAAAACTTTTAAAACATCGTCTTTAGTTTTTTGGGAAATTGTGAAGAGTAGATCGGCCCGATCTAACCATTCTTTTAACGCTTCATTGTAGGGTTCTTGATAGGATTCTGAGTAAGTTAAGGGAGCAAATTGCCAAAAGACATCATAAATAATGCCACTTAAAGTAACCTTGACATTGGGAGGAGAAATCCGATTAGTCATTCCATACAAACAGTGATCAGCTTGGTAACGCTTGATAATCTGATTAATTCTTGTCTCGATGCGTAAAAGTTCAATTCTACGAGAGAAAAGACGATGAATAGAAGTCAGTCTTAGGGTTTTATAAAAATTCGCTAGAAGACCATAAAAATAGATTAATTTTGGCTCAAAACTCTGGGGATAAAAAGCAAAATCCTCGTAGATAAGTTTATCGGAATCGGGCATTAAAGACTTAAAATATTCAATGTCATTACGAGGGAGGACGATAATAATTTGTTCGACGTATTCTAATAAGCTAGGTATTAAAGAGATAATGACTCTTTCTACTCCTCCTTTGCGATAAAACACGATCGGGATGACAATTTTCATAGATTTCCTTGTCGATAGCTGGCAATAAAAAGATTGATTTTTGACTTGAACCTAATTATATGATAGGCTCGAATTGTTCTACTGAGTCGAGAAATCGAGTTAAATACAAGGAACTAAGACTCTATCACCCATCGCCCCTATTTTCCCTCGATCTTGGAGAAAAAGAGTGTCACAAGCTACTCCATCCCTACAATCTAATCTCAAACAATGGCTACGAGCCAGCGCACCTTCCCTATTTCAAATTAAACAGCGTTTGAGCGCCCGTCGTTGGCCGAAAAAATCGATCGTTATTTACACAGAAAAATATCGTCCCATGCTTCCGGCGGAAATTTGGCAACGGGGGGCCAGTGGTACACAGGCATCGGTGGCTTTTTTAGCGCAGGAATGGACGAAACGCGGCTATAAAGTGACGATTTTTGGCAATTGTGAGGGTATGGAAGGGGAACAGGACGGTATTCGCTATGTTAATTATTACCAGATGAATTGGCAGGATCACTTTGAGACATTGGTGATCTCTCGTCATCCCACCTATTGCCGTCCTGGTACCAAGGCAGAACGAATTTTTTTTGATTGGCAAGATATTAAAGTGCCAGCAGCCTCCTATACCCCCGAAATTTTGGCTAGATATGACAAAATTTTCTGTAAAAGCCAATATCAACGGGATTTACTGGATTTCTGTCCCGATCATCAATGTCCGATTGTTCCTAATGGTATTGATGCTTCCCTTTTGGCTGTAAGTGAGACGGTGCCGGAAAGTGAGTATCTTCCCTATCGTCTAGTCTATGCCTCTCGTTATTATCGCGGCTTAGAGTCAATGTTAAAGCATGGCTGGCCGATTATCAAGGCGGCAATTCCCGCAGCCGAGTTACATCTCTACTATGGTTTTACTAAACGGGATGACTATGGCGATCGCAAGGAATGGCGGGATAATTTAATCGCTTTGATTAAAGCTAGTGCGGGGGTAGTTGATCGCGGAATGATGGGTTATCGTCAACTAATCGAGGAAAAAGCGCGCTCTGCTATTCATTACTACGGTTGCACCTATCGTGAGATCGATTGTATTTCCGTGCGCGAGTCGGCAGTGGTGGGCTGTCTGCCAGTGGTGACGGATTTTGCTGTTTTTCGAGAAAAAGACTACTGTGTGAAAGTGCCAGGGGAAGTAACCGATCCGGCTACTCAGGAAGCTATAGCCTGGAAAATTGTCGAATTACTGAAAAATCCCCAGCTTTTGGACAAAGAGCGCCAAAGATGTCGAAAAATTGCCCTAACTGACACATGGGAGCGATCGGCCGCCGCTTGGTTAGATGTGATTGAAAAGGAGTCTCCGAGCCAGTAGATTGTTTACTCAGACTAAATCCGTTAAGTATAGGCTACATATCAGGATAGGCAAAAGGCAAGAGGCAAGAGGCAACAGGAGGAATAAATAATCAGCCTTTAATAACAGTATTTGGTATCAGACTGGAAAAATGACCTTTTCGCTTAATAAGTGCCTAAATTAGGGATTTTAAGGGGAAGTAAGCCCTTGAAATCTCACTGGTGCGGGATATCTTTGAGCATTTCCTCTAAAACCCTGGCTACCCTTAGGATTAAGTCTTCGCGATCGGGGGCGGCGATGATTTGCAAACCTAAAGGTAGCTGGGATGGACGTTTAATCGGCAACGAAAGGGCAGGTAAACCGATAAAAGAAAAAGGTTGGGTGAATCTGCCTAAATTAGGTCTAATTAATAACTCTTGCCCGTCAATAATCATTTTTTCTACTCCTAACGGCGGCGCAATACAGGGAATCGTCGGGGTGAGGATAATATCGACTTCGCTGAAAATCTCTCGCAGACGATCGCGATACCAACGGCGAAAACGTTGAGCCTGTAAATACCAGCTAGCGGGAATTAATGCCCCTGCCAAGAAGCGATCCCGGGTTGCGGGGTCAAAATCCTCTAATCTGGTCTGTAAACGCGGTAAATGCCAATTTGCCCCCTCGGAAGCGGTAATTATATAGGCGGCTGCCCTGGCGCGGGCGGTTTCGGGAATGGTGATTTTTTTGGTCACTCCTAAACGTTCAGCGATCGCTGTCACCGCCTCGATTACTTCCAGTTCGGCTCCCTGCTGAAAATAATCGTCGGCAAGGGCTATTTTTACGCCCTCTAAGCCATTTAAAGGGGTTTTAATGTGATTTTTGGCAAAAATACTCCAAATAGCCGTCATATCCGCCACATTGCCGCTAAAAAATCCCAGATGGTCTAAACTACTAACAAACAAAAATAGGACCTGACGGGATACGCGCCCAAAGGTGGGTTTTAGCCCCACCACGCCACAGCAAGCGGCGGGAACCCTCACGGAACCATTAGTGTCGGAACCGAGGGCGAGAGGCACTAAATTAGCGGCAACGGCAGCGGCGGAACCGCCGGAGGATCCCCCCGAGACGCGACTGGGATCGAGGGGGTTGGCAGTGGCCCCATAATGGGCATTTTCGGTGACAAAACCATAGGCGTACTCATCCATATTGGTCGCCCCCACCAAAACTGCCCCGGCCGCTTCTAGGGTTTGAATAGCGATCGCATCTTGTCCGGCGGCAGGGTGATCTCGATTGATTTTGGAACCGGCAAGGGTGACAATGCCCTCAATATCAAAGAGATTTTTGACGGCGAAGGGGACTCCTGCTAAGACACCGACGGATTCCCCATTAGCGATCGCTTGATCGATTTTTTGGGCTTGAGCGAGCGCTCTAGGCTGTAAAATGTCGGTAAAGCAATTTAAATGGCGATTTTTCGCCTCTATCTCCGCTAAAGTCTGGCTAATAACTTCTAAGGCGCTAGTTTGACGATTTTGGATCGATCGAGCTAAATTGCACACAGAAATAGTCATGGTTCAAAGCTGAGGGCGCTTTCCCCGTCATCCTCTAAGGGAAATTCTGTCACTAAACTAGCGATTTCTTGCAAGCGTTGCCAGTTTTCAACCACAGAATTTAAATAGCGATCGGGAATGGTTAAATCTAGGATTTTCGCCATGATTATAACGTATTCTTCTGGGTTATTCATAGATTTCGTTCCGGCTGGGGTGAAGGAGATAAAGAGTTGCTTGAAAGCAGCGCTCAGGAATAAAATCGACACCTAGTTAAGCTGCTAGGATATAAGAGAAAATCTCCTGTAAATACAATAGCTATTCCTAGGGAGGAAGTATAACTTGAATTTGTTCTTGACCACCGACTCCCTAGGATCATAACCTTAGATATGATCCTAGAACTGTATATAGAGATATTTTCCCCTCCTTCACCTCCAGATTTAAATTAAACTTATATATGACCAAAAACAAGAGTAACAAGTCTCCCCTTTCAAGAGAATGAAAATTAAAAGCTACTGAAGACTACTGGTAGTCACTGATACCTGATAACTGATACCTGATAACTGATACCTGAAATGACCATCTTACAAGACGAAAAACTCCTCTTTACTCCCGCAATACCCCACAGTGATGCCCTTAGAACTATTTTTGCCTTTCCTAATCAGTATTCCGTCGGTATAACCAGTTTAGGTTATCAAATTGTTTGGGCAACTTTAGCCCTGCGATCGGATATACAAGTTAGTCGTTTATTTACGGATTTTCAAGAATCTTTACCCCGTTATCCCGAATTAGTTGGCTTTTCCTTTTCCTGGGAATTGGACTATGTTAATATCCTCTCGCTGTTAGAATCTTTAGAAATTCCTTGCCACAGTCATCAACGGCAAGATCAGCAAGCGATAATTTTCGGAGGTGGGCCAGTTTTAACCGCTAATCCCGAACCTTTTGCCGCTTTTTTTGATGTAATTTTATTGGGAGATGGTGAAAATTTAATTGCTGATTTTATTAATGCGTATCAAGAGGTTAGAAATGCCGATCGCCCGACAAAACTCCGTCATTTAGCCCAGGTTCCGGGGGTGTATGTTCCTAGTTTATATACGGTTAATTATGATAGTCCTGAAGGTGAAATTACGGCAATTCTACCCATCGATAATAATGTTCCCGCCTTTGTTAGTAAACAAACCTATCGCAGTAATACCCTTTCTGCTTCTACGGTGGTAACAAAACAAGCGGCATGGGAGAATATTTATATGGTAGAGGTGGTGCGAAGTTGTCCAGAAATGTGCCGTTTTTGTTTAGCTAGTTATCTAACTTTACCCTTTCGTACCGCTAGTTTAGAATCCCTGATTCCCGCCATTGAAAAAGGTTTAAAAGTGACTGATCGCCTTGGTTTATTAGGTGCTTCCGTCAGCCAACATCCTGAATTTGACACCTTACTCGATTATCTTTTTCAACCACAATTTGAGGGAGTTAGACTCTCGATCGCTTCAGTTAGAACTAATACCGTCACGGAAAAATTAGCCAGAATTTTATCCCAAAGAGACACCAAATCAATTACTATTGCCGTAGAAAGTGGTTCCGATCGCTTGCGAGAAATTATCAACAAAAAGTTAGCCAATGATGAAATTATCCAAGCTGCCATTAATGCCAAAGCGGGCGGTTTAAAAGGGATAAAACTCTATGGTATGGTGGGAATACCGGGAGAAGAAGCCGAAGATATTGCGGCGACTGTGGAAATGTTAACAGCATTAAAAAAAGCCGCCTCTGGACTGCGAATCTCTCTCGGTTGCAGCACCTTTGTGCCTAAATCCCATACTCCTTTTCAGTGGTTTGGAGTGAATAAAATGGCCGAAAAAAGATTAAAATATCTAGAGAAACAATTAGGTAAACAGGGCATAGAATTTCGACCAGAAAGTTATAATTGGTCGGTTATTCAAGCCCTATTATCTAGAGGCGATCGCCGCTTAACCTCCCTATTAGAATTAACCCGTGGCTACGGTGATTCTTTAGGCAGTTATAAACGGGCTTTTAAGGAACTAAAAGGACAAATTCCCCCGCTAGATTATTACGTTCATCAGCAATGGCGTTTAGAACAGGTTTTACCCTGGAGTCATTTACACGGTCCTTTATCCTCAAATGTTTTGGTAAAACATTTAGAAGATTCCCAAACAAAAAGGTAAAGTATCGCTAATAAGCTAAGACGCATTTAAACAATGTCTTGACTATCAGACCCGAAATGAGGTATTCTATCAAGGTAGATCGGATATTGGTGTCATTCAGACTTGAATTAGCCCTATTAAAAACAAAAAAAATGCTACTTTTATTAACTATAAATCTCGATTAAACCATTAATTTAATCTTAGTTGATCAGCCCATGAGCCAGAAAAATGAGACCGTTACCCTGCTTTTAGCCCTGCTGATTACCCTAATATTTTTTGGGGCAGGTGGTTGGTGGTTATACAATCGTTTTCAAGGAAAAAATAACCCAACCAATCTTTCTGAAATCGAGAAAATATCACCGGAGCAAAAATCGGTATCGGCACAAGCAAAATTTAGTCAAGGGGAAAACTTATTAATAGTTGAAGGGGCTTCTTTTGACAAACAAGCTGCCATACAGGCTCTCGGGAAAGGAGACTTTCAGCAAGCAGTTTCCCTCCTAGAAAAATCCCTGCGAGCTAATCAAAATGATCCGGAAGCTCTCATCTACTTAAATAACGCCCGTATCGGTCAAGCTAAGTCCTATACTATCGCCGTTTCCGTGCCAATTGGGAGCAATGTCAACACCGCCCTAGAAGTTTTACGAGGAGTTGCCCAATCTCAAAATCAAATCAATCAAGCCGGAGGAATTAATGGCACTCCTTTAAAAGTTCTCATTGCTGATGATGCTGATAATCCCGAAATTGCCGCTCAAATTGCCCAAAAATTAACGGCTGATAACAGCATTTTAGGAGTAGTAGGACACACTAGCAGTGACACCTCTTTAGCGGCGGCCGCTATCTATCAAAAAGCAGGATTAGTAATGATTTCCCCCATCAGTACCTCAGTTAAACTCTCCAATTTTGGTGACTATATCTTTCGTTCTGTTCCCAGTGATTTTGTGGCGGCACGGGCATTAGCCGAATCTAGCTTGCAAAAAATTCCTAACGTCAAGGCAGTGGTATTTTTTAACTCCCAAAGTAATTATAGTCAATCCCTAAAATCTGAATTTATCACCGCTTTAGGATTAGGAGGAGGTCAAGTGGTGAGTGAATTTGATCTATCTTCTCTGACTTTTACCCCTTCTAAAAGCCTCCAACAAGCTCAACAGGAGGGAGCAAATTTAATCGCCCTTCTTGGGGATAGTGGTACCCTAGATAAGGCTTTGCAGGTGGTTCAAATCAATGGTCAAAAATTACCGATTGTGGCGGGTGATGACGTTTATAGCCCCAAAACTCTGGATGTAGGCGGAAAAAATGCCTTGGGCATGGTTGTCGCTATCGCTTGGCATTTGGGGGCTAATCCGAATAGTCCTTTTGTGAATAATTCCCGCCAATTGTGGCAAGGAGACGTAAATTGGCGCACTGCTACCGCCTATGACGCTACCCAGGCTTTAATCGCTGGCATTAAGGCAGAATCTAGCCGAGAGGGAGTTCAACAGGCGTTAAGAAGCAGTGATTTTTCTGTTCCCGGGGCGACTAATCCAGTGCGATTTTTACCGTCTGGCGATCGCAATCAATCCGTGCAATTAGTGGTAGTTAAACCCGGTTCTCGTTCTAGTTTTGGGGTAGATTTTGTGCCAATTTCTCGATAAAATGACAACTAAATCAAGATGACTTATATGTTAGAAACTCCCCCCAAATATTCTGTTCTTGGTTTACCGGTTCATCTCCTCGATAACTACAGTCGTTGGTTAATCGATCGCCTCTATCAAGGTTTTGGTTCCCACGTTGTCACTCTCAACGCAGAAATGGCAATGTTAGGGGAAAATGATGCTAAAGTAGCCCAAGTTATTCGAGAAGCAGATTTAGTTATTCCCGACGGCGCTGGGATTGTTATTTACTTAAAATTAAGGGGTAAAAAACAAACCCGCTGCCCCGGTATTGAATTATCAGAATCCTTAATTACTGAGTTAGGAATGCAGGGAGAGAGTTTTCCTATTGCTTTTTTTGGTGGTAAACCGGGGATTACGGAAAAAGCGGCAAGTAATTGGCAAAAAAAGATACCTAATATCCGCATTCTGACTAACCACGGTTATCTATCCTCCCAAGAAATGTCCGATTGGATCGAGGTATTAAAAGATCAACAACCGCGGTTAATTTTAGTTGGTTTGGGAGTACCACGACAAGAATATTGGATTAGGGAACATCGCAATATCTGTCCCCAAGCTATCTGGGTAGGTGTGGGGGGCAGTTTTGATATCTGGTCCGGGACAAAAATCCGCGCCCCTCGCTTTTTCTGTGACAATAATTTAGAGTGGTTGTATCGACTCTATCAGGAACCTTGGCGCTGGAAAAGAATGTTAGCTTTACCTAAATTTTTCTGGCGCTCTCTTTTTTATTCCTAGCAATAAGTACCTAAGCAAAATTAATTACACATATCTAACCACCTCTTGCCTCTTGCCTTTTGCCTATCTTCACTAGGAAATTTATTTTGCACGACTACTTAGTTATTATAAATTCTTTTCGATAAAGGCAATCACTCGCTCTAATCCTTCCCGTGTTTTCAAGTTGGTGAAGATAAAGGGTTTATCCCCGCGCATCTTTTTGGCATCTCTATCCATCACCCCTAAATCTGCCCCCACCATCGGGGCTAAATCTATTTTATTAATTACCAATAAATCCGATTTGGTGATACCCGGTCCCCCCTTGCGAGGAATTTTATCTCCGGCTGCCACGTCAATCACATAGATGGTTAAATCTACTAATTCGGGGCTAAAGGTTGCCGCTAAATTGTCGCCACCACTTTCCAGAAAAATTAACTTTAAGTTAGCAAATTTTCTCTCTAACTGTTCAATGGCAACTAAGTTAATTGAGGCATCCTCGCGAATAGCTGTATGGGGACATCCTCCCGTTTCTACTCCTAAAATTCTTTCCGGGGCTAAAGCTTGCGATCGCACTAAAAATTGGGCATCTTCTTGAGTATAAATGTCATTGGTGACTACGGCGATCGGATATTGATCCCGCAAATTTTTACACAGGGCATCGAGCAGGGCTGTTTTTCCTGAACCCACCGGACCGGCAATTCCCACGCGCAAGCAAGACATAGTTTTTTCGGGAAAAAGTGACAAGGAAAGGGTTAAAAATTTTGGGGCTATCCGATAGAAAAAACAGGGGTTCGCAGGGCGACACGGATTCCCATTATAATAAAAGGTTAACACAAATTTGAGAATTTGTCAAGCCCTTTTGCCAATAAATTTGGGAAAATTATCGGCAAAAAGATCACCAAAAGTCAGTGATTTGGTAGCCAAAATCCGTTAACATCTGCCTAAATAGGGGTAAACTTAAACCGATAACATTACTGTGACATCCCTCCAATCTTTCTACGAATAAACCCCCCTTTCCTTCTAGGGCAAAACAGCCGGCGCATTTGAGGGGTTCTTCGGTGTCAACGTAGGCAATAATTGTTTCATTGCTGATATTGGCAAAGTGAACTTTAGTGATCCCACAACGAGTCAAGGTTTGATGATTAACTCGATCAATTAAAGCATGACCTGTATAGAGTGTACCCACCCGACCACGCATTTTTTGCCAACGCTCGATCGCTTCTGATTTATCCTTGGGTTTGCCATAGACTTCCCCCGCTACTTCTAAGACGGAATCGCAACCAAGAATCAATCCTGTATCAAATTTAGGGGCGATCGTTTGCGCTTTACATTGGGCTAAAGTTTGGACAAGATGGAGAGTATCATCAGCATTAATTGTCGATTCATCAAAGTTACTCACCCGCACAATTGGATCGATTCCCACCATTTGTAATAGTTTTTTGCGTGCAGGAGAAGCGGAAGCAAGAATCAAGGGAATGGACATAAGTTTTAAAGGAAAAAGGAGAAAAGTTAGGTAGGGTGGGTTAGGCAATGACAAATTATTAGACTTAATTATCAATTTATCTATTTACCGTAACCCACCATCAGTTATCAGGTTTTTAGCTATTTATGCTAGGAATTGACAGGATTTTCGGGGGGTAAATAACGATCTAAAATCTCAACCATGCGGGATTGTCTTTCTTCCTTGTCAAATCGATTATAAAAATCTGACTGAACCTCATAAAAATTTGACATTGATCGAGTTAATTGTCCTAGCAGTTGATCAAGTCCCCGTCTGTCTTTTTCCCATTCTTTTTTAGACTCAGCAAGACTATTAGTTAACGCTTCGCTCGATTTAGCGTTAGAATTAGCGATCACTCTAGTTTCTTTTAATCCCTGATTGGTTTCCTGTAATCCTAATCTAATCTCCCGTAGTTCTGTTAGGGTATTGTCAGCAAGAGATTCGAGTCTATCTAGTCTATTTTCTTCCGAGTTACTCATATTCAGTTACCAGTTATCAGTTATCAGTTATCAGTTAAGTAGGTAGGCGTTAAAAATTATCAGACACCCCCCTTATCAAGGGTAGGGTTGATTCATGAATCAACCCTACCTTGAATCAACCCTAGGGGGTAGGGGGGATCGAACCTCAAATCCATTTTTAATTTAATTATAACCAGCTAATTATCAGTTACCAGTTATCAGTTACCAGTTACCAGTTACCACTTCCCCACTGATTACTGACTCAGTAAGTAATCTCAATTAATTGTTAGATAGTGGGACAGGCTTCTGGTTCTTTGTCTGTTATCTTTAATTGTAAACCGGCTACCTAGTTGATGATAGGTGGTGCGTTACGACGGATTGTTACCTTTAAGTCAAAGCAGGGATTTTTGCCGTCTAACGCACCCTACGTTTTTCTGTTGCCTGTTGCCAGTTTCCCTAACTAACCGAGAAAGAATCAACGATAGTTTCAAAGAGTTCTTGAATTTGCGTCCAACGTTTTTGGGAAGTGGAAAGATTAAAAGAATAGAGTTTATTATTATTAACCGTGACGCTGGCCAGATTATGACGTTCTTGACCGTTGGCTAATTTAACTTGATATTCGAGGATATAATAATCTTGTCCGTCGATTTGATGAGATTCTGAGCGAATTAATTCTACTTCCTTATCAAGATTGGGGTTAAGACTGTTATTTTTCAGGAGACGATAGCCCACTTCCGAGGGGGTCCCTAAATCTGTTAAGGTTTTATTGTCGGGGACGGGATTGATAATAACGCTTAAATTTTCGCTCGTTTCGATCAGGTCATGAAAAACCACATCTACTCCCGCAACTTTTTTCACATCCACCTGCGTCCAACCCTTAGGATATAAAAATTGATAGCCTTGGCTGCCACTGGTGTATCCTTGCAGTCCAGCGATGGGAGTTGCACAAGCGGTGAAGAGGAGGGTGGTAATTAGGAGGAAAGTCGCCAAAAGAGATTTAATCATGATATTTTGACCTGTAAGTAGGGCTGTTTAATTTTACCTTGAATTGTTTAGGTGAACGGATTATGAAAATTAAGAAAAAATTGACAATTATTATAGCTATAGCCACTTTTTTACTGACTATCTCTCCCCTAAGCGCTCAAACTACCGCTAACCCCGTCAAGGCTGTAGAATTTTATAATCGGGGGGTGGATCGTTTAACCGCAGGGGATTACTCAGGGGCGATCGCAGATTTTACTCAAGCTCTACAATTAGAACCCAAGGATGCCGATGCTTACTATAATCGCGGCTATGCGGAGTTAGTTCTCGGCCAGTACGAGCGAGCGATCGCAGATTATACCCAGGCCTTGACAATCAACCCCAATTATGTTAATGCTCTCGGTAATCGTTGTTATGTGCATTATCTGACGAAAAAATACGAGGCAGCGGTGGAAGATTGCACAAAAGCGATCGCTTTAAACGGAAATTTTGCTGATTTCTTTATTTATCGCGGTAATGCTAAGGATGACTTAGGTAAACACCTAGAAGCGATCGAGGATTACACAAAAGCTTTGAGTTTACAGGGAACTAGAGGACAGGATCGCATTTTCTATAATCGCGCCCTGTCCTATAACCGAGCCGGACAGCAGGAAATGGCTTTAAGGGACTATAATGAGAGTCTGAAAATCAATGCTAATTTTGCCGAAGCGTACCACAATCGGGGTTTAACCTATTATAAATTGGGAAACAGGGAAAAAGCGATCGCTGATTTAGAGGAAGCGGCCCGTCTAGCGTTATCTCAGGGTAAACAGGGGACTGCGGCTAAGTCTCAGTCAGCAGTGGCATTAATTCAGGGTCAAAAGCCTTAAAATAGGGAGTAGTTGTGATATTAGCGCTAAAGAGGAGTGAAAGGGGCTAAATCGCAACTACGAGGGACTAAATTTTAGCCAGCTTGAGATGCGTAAAAAGCGACGGCTAACAGTCCACCGACAAGTGTGATCGCAGCAACACCCCAGAAAAGATAATTACGTTGTTGCGATTTAGTGGGGGGGGTCGCTTGATAAACTTTCGGTTCGGCGGCGAAATTATTTAAGCGTCCACCTTCTTCGTTTGTATAAGGCATAATCAAAACCTCGAATATGACAATTTTTCAGGAAAAAAATCCTCTTATTACAATAGTACAACATATTTTTAGTAAGTGAGTCGGGGATGTTTGGAATTCCGGCGGGGATAACAATTCTTAGTCTTGGGGTAACTGCTGGACTCTGCTACTTTTATTGGCGATCGCATTTCCCCTGATTGAAACCGCGAAAACAACTTAAAAAAAGCCAATCACTTTCACAAATTGTCTGTTAAAAATTCTTACAGAAGCCTAGTCTCATAGAATAGCAAGCGACAGAGACCATCCTTACCCAATGTTAAAACTTGGTAAGCTAAGACGTATTTATAGCAGTTTTCATTGTCGATACCTCAGTAAGGTGAAAAGCGCTATAATTACTGTCATCATCTTTCTCAAAAAAAGAGGAGAAAAAAGCCAGTTCTGCCTTTCTCTCCTCCAGTCTAGCGATTAATTACATTCAAACAGCAGTGAGTAATCTTTAATTACTATTCACTGCTTTAGTAAGCACCATTATTTTTGGGAAAAACCACAACACCGATAGTTTTGAAGACTACCCAGATATCGGTTAACCAGTTACGCGAATTAACGTAATACACATCCATCTGCACGCGCATGGGATAGGGGATGTCATTACGTCCAGAAACTTGCCATAAACCAGTCAAACCGGGGCGAATAGTTAAAACTTTGTCGATGCGATTGCCATATTTCTGCAATTCTTCGGGAACTAAAGGCCGCGGACCGACGACGCTCATATCTCCTCGCAGGACGTTCCAGAATTGGGGGAACTCGTCTAAACTGGTTAAGCGCAGAAATTTGCCAATCCAAGTTATGCGGGGATCGTCCTTAAGCTTGAAATTATCCTCGAATTCCGCCCGCAGTTGGGGAGAGTCTTCCATCAGTCTCTCTAATACCTTATCCGCATCCATCACCATAGTACGGAACTTAATACAGTTGAAATGCTGGAAGTTTTGACCGACACGCTTCTGCACATAGAAGACCGGACCGGGGGAACTAATCGCGATCAATAAGGCTAAGATTAAATAAAGCGGCGAAAAGAAAATTAGCACCGATAGGGAGAAAACGATATCGAATAATCGTTTTGAGGTATCGCCGTCTAAAGCTATTAACCAAGATTTTTGATGCCGTCTACCAGAGACCGAAGGTTTGAACCCTCGCTTCATCAAAGCTTGTAGAGCCTTGACGGAGATAAGTTGGCTATTAGCAGTCATCTTACTCCTTCACATCACACACACCACACAGTACTCATGATAAAGCCACAAGACTGAAAAAACAAGTCTTCAGGCCAATAACTGGCACGGGCTATTTTAGAGCCTTTGTACTGAAAAATCTCTAATTAGGGTTTGCGGCAAAAAGTTTGTTGCTGGGGTTAAGAGTCGGGAGTCGGTCGTCAGCAGTCAGCAGTCAGCAGTCAGCAGTCAGTAGTCAGTAGTCAGCAGTCAGGAGATTGCTTTTATTTATTCTTGCCACTTCCCAATTCATAATTCCTAATTCATAATTTATAATTCCCTCTCCCCCCGCAACGGCTCGACTGAGCATCGCGGCGGTTCGACAAGCGGTTCGGCTGATCTCACCGTCGAAGCCTCACCGTCCGCTCGACTTAGCTTCGCCGAACGTCCGAACGTCGCGCACGAAGTGGTCTCCCTGCTCCCCACTCTCCTATACCTTTTAAACAGGATTTGGTTTTATGGGACGTTTTTGAACCACCAAAAATTAATTATGCAAGAAATAAAAGAGCATCAGCAAATGATGCCCTGTGGCTGAACATTTAAGTAGTTACAGCTTTGATCCTAAGGATGAATTATGCTCTTGTCTGCGCTCGTCTCCTGACTCGGAGAATTCTGAGTCCCGAAAACGAAAACTTTATACTTCATCATGAAGATAAATCCCCTGCTTAGGCGGGGCGTTTTTTCATACTACCTAGTTCTCGAATGCCTAACCAACCGATCAAACTATAGCAAATCGATAGCAACATACTTTGAATACCAATTCTTAACCACTGTTTCAAAGCCTCCAAGTTAGCTTGACTTTCTGCCTGTGTTCGCCGATCTTGCAGCTGAGTTTGTAGCTCATTTTTGATCTCATCTAATTTCTGTTTAAACTCCTTCGGTTTTTTGGATAAATTCCGTAAATTAGTTAATTGTTCTTTTTGTTGACGGAGGGTCTCTAACTGTTCTGTGCTGATCGGTTGTCCTTGGAAACGACCTGTTTCAATCACTTGAGTTCTCTGAGAGATCTGCTGGTCTAATAGTTGAGGATTTTGGGATAGAGTATTTAACTGGACTAAGAAGGCTTGAATTTGTCCCTCCCCTTGGTCAACACCCTGTTGAATTTGAGTCAAAGCGTTGTTTTTAATCTGGTTGATATTATTGATATGAACAGGAATCATCAACAGAAAAACTAAGCCTAACAGTGTGGAAAAAATAAAGATCGGCCAACGCAATTCAAAGCGGGATTTTCTGGAAATGACATCTCTATCTCTGTTAGCATCAATCCAGTAAGCGATTAAAACGAGAATGATACCCAGAAGAGGAACAATTCCTCGATCGACAAAGGTGGTGACGAACCCTACCTGCCATTGGGATTGACTGAATCGATAGGGCAGCGGCAGGATAAACCCATCCAAAAGGAAGGAAAGAATGAAAACCAATCCCGTTAATTTCAGGGACAAAGAAGTAAAGCTGTTCATCGCTGTTTCTGTAATGGTATGTCAATGAATAGATTCATTAGTCTGTTTAAAAGTTCTCGCTGGGGATTCGCGGAAGGATTTTGCCGAGAGGCACTCTGACAAACTGCAATTTCTAATTAACTTTCGCTCAGCCCCCCCGCTAAACCCTATATTAAAATCGTTCTGCTTGTCAACCCCTTGCGAGAATTGACTCTAAAAATATTACCTCAATATGGTATCGCTAAACTTATCCCTGTCAAAGAATAAAATTTTCCCAAGCTCTCAGACGAGGTTTTCCCCCGGATCTCTTACCTAAGACAGAGGCTGTCAAAGAATAAAATTTTCCCAAGCTCTCAGACGAGTCCTCAATGGTTAGCCTATAGTAAAGACAGCCCCCCTGAGTTGATAACAAAACCCATGCAGAAATTGGTGGAAGTTTTAGCCGATAAACAAGCTCTGATCGCAAAATCTCTGGCTCTAGTTCTGGAAAAAATCACAACCAGCCTCGACCAACAGGACTATTTTACCATCGCTCTGTCCGGCGGTAGTACCCCGAAACCTCTCTACGAGGCTTTATCCTCTCAACCCCTCGACTGGTCAAAAATTCACGTTTTCTGGGGAGATGAACGCTACGTTAGTCCCGATCATCCTGACAGTAATCAACGCATGGCCCGGTTAGCATGGCTCGATCGCATAGCGATCCCGGCCGCTAATATTCATCATGTTCCCACGGATGACCCCGATCCCTACCTGGCCGCCCAAAAATACGATGATCATCTCCGCCAATGGTTTGGGGTCAATTCTCCCGATTTTCCCGTTTTTGATTTGATTTTATTGGGAATGGGCGATGATGGTCACACCGCCTCTCTCTTTCCCCACACGGCGGCTTTAACGGTCAGCGATCGCTGTATTACCGTCGGCGAGAAAGACGGCAATCCCCGCTTAACTTTTACCGTTCCCCTGATCAATCGGGCCCGTTGTGTGATCTTTATCGCTGCCGGCGAAAGTAAACGCCCCGCTTTACATGAGATTTTCTCTGCCTATGGTGATTCTTTCTCCTATCCTTCCCGTCTCATCCACCCCCCGGCAGGGGAATTATACTGGTTACTCGATGCCGCCGCTGGTTCCTCGTTTGTCTAGAGAATAGGGGAATGGACGAATAGGGGGAATGGGGGAATTTCAACTAAAACCCTAAAACCCTAATCTGCTTTTTTACTTTTCACTTTTTCCTGAAAAATGATCGTTTGTCCTAATTGCGAACATACTAACCCCGATGAGGCCAGTCAATGTGAGGCCTGTTATACCCCCTTACCGCGGATGTCTTCCTGTCCTAGTTGTGGGGCAACCATCCAAACTGATGCCACCTTTTGCGGTCAGTGTGGCTACAATTTACAGCCTAATTCCGTTCCCCTGGTTACGGCCGAGGCCGAATCGGAACCTGAACCCGTCCCACCAGTCCCTACAGCCACCGTCGCCTCGATCGCACCTCCTCCTGTTGCCCCCCCACCGGTTCCGGCTGCCACCCGCTTACAGACGGAAATAGCTAGTTTGCAGCACCTGCAAACCGATAGCAAAATTGAATTACCCCTACATCTATCGGTAATTCATATCGGCAAACCTAACGATCGCATTCCCCCCGATATCGATGTTTCCGGTTTTCCCGATTCTGATATCGTCTCCCGGGTTCATGCCGATATCCGCGTCGAAGGGGGCATCTATTACCTTGAAGACACGGGCAGCGCTAACGGAACCTACGTTAATCACACTCCCCTACCCCCCGGCAATCGTCATCGTCTCCGGGCTGGCGATCGCATTTCCCTCGGTAAAGGCGACAAAATGACTTTTATTTTCCAAATGTCTTAAGTAGTCTGGCAAAATTAATTTCCTGGTTGAGACCCCGAGAAGGTTGACAGTTTTTCACTCCAAAGTCCGCTTTTTTCCTTTTTAATTTTCCCTTGATCACTATCCATCTTCTTTTTTACTTCTCACTTTTTACTTGGTCAATATGCGTACAAATTGGCGAATCGGCTCTTTATTGGGCATTCCTCTCTATATTGATTCCTCCTGGTTTTTGATTCTGGCTTTTGTCACCCTGATCAATGCCACCGATGCAGAAATTCAGTCTCTGGCCGCCCAAAGTTCTGTTTTAGCGTGGTTAATTGGTTTAATCATCGCTTTATTGCTGTTTATCTCGGTTTTACTCCACGAATTAGGTCATAGTTTCATGGCCCGTTGCCAAGGCATCGAGGTCAATTCCATTACCCTGTTTCTTTTTGGGGGTATGGCCTCGATCGAGCGAGAATCTCGGACCCCTCCAGAGGCCCTGCAAGTAGCGATCGCTGGACCCCTCGTTAGTTTTCTCCTGTTTTGTCTCTTATCCCTAGCCAGTCACTTACCCTATTTAAACGCCAATTTAACCTATATATGCGGGCATTTAGCGATAATTAACCTGTTTTTGGCTCTATTTAATCTTATCCCCGGTTTACCCCTCGATGGGGGTCAAATTTTAAAAGCAATGGTCTGGCAAGCGACTGGCGATCGCTGGAAGGGTTTACATTGGGCTGCGATCAGTGGTCAATTCATCGGTTGGTTGGGGATTATTTTGGGGATTTTCTTGGTTCTCTTGACGGCAGACGTGGGGGGTGCCTGGTTAGGATTAATGGGCTGGTTTATCCTCAGAAATGCCAGCGCCTACGATAATTTGACTAATTTACAGGAAAGTCTCCTCAATTTCAGAGCGGGAGAGGTGATGAGCAGAAATTTGCGGGTTTTAAACGCCCATCAAACCCTACAGGAATTCGCCCAAGAATACGTTTTAGACCGAGCGGCTGCCAATACTGCTTATTTTGCCGCTTCCGAGGGGCGTTATCGGGGATTAATTCGGGTGGAAGATTTACAGGCGATCGAGCGCAGTTTCTGGTCAGAAAAACAACTGCTTGATATTGCTCATCCCCTCGGGGAAATTCCCAGCGTTGAGGAAAAAACCCCCTTAGGGACAGTGGTGCAAAAATTGGAAACCATCCCCGACCGCATGATCACGGTGTTAACACCGGCCTCCGCCGTAGCGGGAGTGATCGATCGCGGCGATATCCTCAAGGCAATTGCGATTAAATATCAAATTCCCCTAGAGGAAACGGATATTGAACGCGCTCGCGAGGGAGTTTATCCCAGTTATTTGCCCTTGAATGTCATTGCTGCCGCTCTCGACAAAAGCGAACCGCCAAAAATCGGCGAACCGTCCTTAATGTCCTGACCTAGAGAGGATGGACGGTAATAATCTTGAATATGGCTAATCCGAAAATTTCCTCGCTGGTTAGTCTGCCACAATTTCCCCGTTTCCACATCTAAACAACTTAACCAGCCTTGGCCGTAGGCCCAAGTATCAATACAAATGGCATGGCCGAGATTAATCGGTTTCCCGCTTTTTTGGCTGGTATGGCCGCAAATCATGGTTTTTCCCGAACTATGGGCGGCGGGATATTGAAATTTCTCCCAAAAGAGTTTGTATTCTGGTTGTCTGGCTAGGGGTAGATTGGGATCGAGACCAGCGTGAACAAATAAATGATTTGCAGTTTCGTAGCTATTTATACAGACTTTTCCCAAAAAATCCCAGTGAGATTCGGGAATTTTAATCAGTTGGCCTTCGCTATAGGATTTTAGAGTAGCTTTACCGCCTTTTTCTAACCAGAGACGCTGTTTGAGGGGGTTGTTACGGGCTTGCAGCATGATAATCTCGTGATTACCCTTGAGGGGAATCAAATTTCCCTGTTTGTGTAGGGAAATCAGGCGATCGATCACCCCTTTCGAGTCTCTGCCCTTATTAACGTAATCACCGAGGGTGATTAAAGTATCTTGGGGTTTGGGATTGATGATCTCTAGCAAGTGATCTAGAGCTTTCGAGCAACCATGAATATCGCCGATCGCTAAGGTTCGCATGAGGATTTTGTCTGCTATGTTGGTAATACTCACCGATACTTTTTTGCTAACACAAACCAACAGATGAGGCAAGAGGCAACAGGCAACCTCCCCGATGTCGGGGGAGTTGGGGGGGGCGGGGGAGATTCAGCCGATCTAAGGATAGGCGGTTAGAATGGGTCTTAGCTTATCTTTCAAAGCCTAAAACAAGAGCTTTCGGTGCTTAGATTTGCCTGCCCTGTTGGTTATCGACCTGTAGGCGACCCTGTTCTTTTGTCATTGCTCAGTTACTAGATTGGCAACCTAGACCCTGACATTATAGGACTTTTGAGCGAGCCTAGTCAATGCTTTAAGTAGGGCTGGCTGAATAAATCTAAAAACCTTGTTGGATAAAACTTTTAGACTTTTTTGCTGAGGGGAACCCTAGGGCGAATTACTTCGCCCCTTTAAAAGCCCCGTCCGATTGCACTTATAGGCAACGTCGATTTATCCCGTTGCCTAGCATCCGCTTAGAATCCCCCGTCATTTATGCGGGGGAGAAGTCAAATTCTCGTAATCGGTAAACGTAGCCAATCGCTTAATTGTTGTGCCAACCAATCTAATTCCGCTTCGCTAACATCTTCACTGGCAGTGATAATATATTCTTGATGGCTGGCAATCAGGGCCAGACAAGGAGGAACAATAGTAAGATTTTCTCCCTGCATAGTGACAGTGACATTGCGACGAATGAGACTATAAATTTCGGAACTAGCGGCATCGGCAGTTAGTTTAAATTTCAGCCCCCAGAGTTTTTGGTAAAGAGAAACTTTTTTGGTGGTAATTTTTAACTCTAGTTCTCCCTGCCCAAAAGATTTGAACAACTGCCAAGATAAACTAGCGGAGATTAAATTGAGCAGAAAAATTAGGATAATTGGGATTAAAAAAGCGACCAGTTTGAGATCGTAAATAGCGACTATGGTTAAGAGGATAATCGTAAAGAATAGGGATGGTAAAAACTGTCTTAACTGGGTTTTGAGATTGTTGAAAAACTTTTGTTTGGTTTTACTAGCGATTTTTATTTCCAGGAGATTATCTTTTTTATAAACAGTAACTTCGCTGCCGTAGGGTTTGGTCAGATTGCCAATAGATACTAAGATCAATTGACAACTATATAAACTGGCTAAAGCTTCGGTTACTGAGCGAAAATTATAGACTGAATGGGAGTTTGATAATCTTTTTAACCAATAGATGAAAAAAGCACTTAGATTAGTTTTTTGTTCAAAATTTTCTGGTATGTAACGATGCTTAATCCCGGTGGCTAAACTGATCAAAGTTTTGCCTAGATCCTGTAAGTCCGTGATGGGAGAATCAGAATCAAAGGCAAAATCAACTAGATAAAAACGATTAGACTGAGTATCAAAGAGGATATTACTAAGTTTGATATTGCCGTGGTTAAGGGGGACATCCTGCTGATGGAGATAGGAGAGAATCTCCAAGAGATATTTGGCAATTTGTTTGAGATCTTGTTCTGCTAACAAACAACTGGAGTTAAGATAGTTTTCTAAAGGCTGCGCCGATAAATAAGGTCGGACAATAGCGATGATTTGTTCTGGGGATGAATCTATCTCAAAGCTATCGAGGTATTTGGGGAGAGATGGGTGAGAGAGTTGTCGCAACAGGGCGATTTTACTGGTTATTTCTCCGATAAACTGACTCCCTTGCCCACTAGGAACAGGAATAAGTTTAATGATCACTAACTGGGTGGTGTGTCTGTCCCTAGCTAAGATAGTTTTTTTTCCCAGCAACTGTTGGACTTGATAACGACTATGGAGAACTCGATCGAGCATGGGCGAGGATAGCGTAAGTAGTATCTCTAGGATAGCTCAATCTGGAAACTCTAGTCCCCATCTTTAGCATCCTTTTAATATTTTAACCCATATTCCCCACTTCAGTTTGAAGCATAAAAAACTCCAGGTCTTTTCCAAGAAAAAAAATCAGAATAAGCAAAAAAAATACTCAACCAATCAGATATTGAGAAGAAATAATCGGCTCTACCGAACCTGTCAGGTAAAACTATCAACAACTCATGCTTGTAAAGCTTGTATACTAAGGCTTTGAGTTTTTGTTAGATTGATATTTATCAACTTTAGAGCATTGCTGGGCAAAGAGGGAGCTTGAGGAATTTTCTACAGTGTAAGTTCGGAAGAACCAAATAATCAAATACCAAATATTTTTTCGGCTCAAAGAGTTAAACTAAGTCACAACCAGCAGTCAGGGGTAAGAGTTGTTGGTTGGGAGAAGCCGAGAGGCCTTTCCGCACTTCTTAACATTCCATTGATAATTTTTACTAATATATTGCTTAAAACCCATTGCCAGTAGGGACTATAGCTACAATGATTGATTTTTATCAAGGTGAAGAATTGTAATTTTTTTCTCAGAAAAAATCAATTATTGAAAATGTTCTCAATAGTAGTTTCTACAATGAAGGTTTTTCGTCAAAACATCACATCTTGGGGAATGTAAAAATATATAAAAGTATATGAAGGTCTGCGGAATGTCGGACTAAAATTAAATCGGCTCGCTTGTGAGTTTATTCTCTGCTTGGCACGACTCCCAAGGGTGACGACGAGAGTAAACCAGGTGGCTAGGATAAACCTAAAATTTTCCCAAAATAGGAGGAACCTCTCATGGTTGAGGCCATCTTGCCGGGTACTTATATAACAGTACGAGATGAAGGACTGATTAGTGCTGGTCAGGTTGTTTCAGGAAATATCGGAATTGTTGGAACCGCAGCCAAAGGACCAGTGGATGAGGTACAAATTCTTGGCAGTTTTTCTGAAGCTAAAGCAATTTTCGGGGAAATCGATCCCGCTCGCCAACTAACCTTAATTCAAGCACTAGAGCAGATTTACAACAATGGCGGTAAGACTGTGTATGCAGTTCGTACAGCTGCTAAAGCCGCCAAAGCTACCTACAAAATCAAAGATAGCTCTGTGAAAGATCTGGTGACACTAGAGGCAAAAACTCCAGGAACCTGGGGTAATGACATCAAGATCAAAATCACTGATGCCGACTCGCCTGCTAAGAGCAAGAAAGTCGAGCTAACCTATCAAAATACTAAAGAAACCTATACCATTTCTAAGTCCGGCGACCTGGAACAACAAGTCAATAACCAGACTAAAGGTTCTACTTTAGTAGAACTCTTGCAAATTAATTATATGTTATAATGATGGATTAACTAATTTTTTGGGGAAAATTAGTTAATTCGTACATTTGTACTGAATAAAAACTTGAAGTTTAACTTTTAACTCAAAACTCTTTAGATCTGCTTTAATTTGGTTATCAAAACCTCTTTATTTAAGCGGCACAAACTATCTCAATTTTTATAATTGAGAATAAATTCTCCTTGACTTGATTAATCTTTAGGCAACTTTTAAGAAGCTGCTATACCTATCCCTAACTCACAGTTATAAATAGCCGCCAACAAGTTAACTCTTAAACTATATCTTCGACGACGATTCCGATATTTACAGGATAAGATTTTAAAGATTTTGAGTTTCCTATTTATAGGTTCAATGATAATCCTTTCTTTGGCTAAAGCCTTGTTATACTCTTTTTCTAACTCTGTTAATTTTCTATTTTTCGGTTTCTTTTTCGGTGTATAACTATTACTATGGTATGCAGCTATTCCCTGATAACCACTGTCTTCTATGCTGGTAGTTAAAGGATGAAAACGAACTCGACTTTTTTTAAATAAACTAAAATCATGACCTCTACCTTTCCCACAAAAGACACAGATAATTTCCTCGGTATTTTGATCAGCTACTAATTGGGATTTTAAAGTATGATAACCTCTTTTACCCCCCAAAAAATCTTTCTGTTTCTTTTGGGGGCGTTCAATGGGAGTTTCCGTTACATCCATTACCGTTACGACCGGTATCTCTGCTTGATTGAGTAAAGCTTTTTTTCCTTTTAAACGGAAGTTTCCCGATTGTAAAAGCATTTTTTCCGTCTTATTTACAATCCGACCTATAGTTGATTCTGATAGTTCCCAGCTTGTACCAATGTGAAAATATGTTCTATATTCTCGCCAATATTCTAACGTTACTAAAACTTGTTCTTCTATAGATAGTTTAGGTTTCGGTCCCCTTTTAGATGGTGAATTAGAGTCGGCTTCAACACTTTTTACTGATTCTACCATCTTTCTATATGTTTGTTTATACACACCGAAACGGCGTTTGAATTGTTCATCTGATAAGTTTTGATAATCCATAATTTTGCTAATAAACATAGCAAAATTATAGATGATTTCCTGACCTAAGATCACATTTTATTCTTTTTTCCACTTCAATCTAAAAATCGAGAAAAAAGCAAAACCCTCCATTATACCATAAAAAAATTATGCAAGAGGTCTATAGTTGTACATGGTTAAGTATAATTGTTATTATAGTTCTGTCCAAATCTGGTGGGCAAAACCCAAAGGCTTCGGGGAACGCACCCTTGAGATGTGATCGCTTGCTTAAAGTCCATAATCTTGGTGCGTTCCCAGGAATTTATTGGCGAAGTAATTAGGAGTTGTCGTGGGGAATGCAGCCTACAAGATCGGCGATCGCAATAGATTCCTACTTCTCAACTCTCCACTCCTCAATTGATAGTTCAGCCGTTTCTATTGCTTTCATGCAGAACGTATAAATATCCTGCGCTGACAAGTTAACTTCGATAAAAGCTCCATTACGTAGTTTTCTTACACTACGAAAGTCTTTTTCTTCCCATCCCACAAAGCGAGGAAATTGCTGCATTATTTCTTTGAAAGAATCTGGTTCTAAATCAGCAATTGTATTCAAAGTAGTTTCCACAACATCTCGCCAACTTCTTACAACGTATTCTTTCCCAAAACAGAAAAGAGTCTTTGGGATAGTTCCTGTTAAACTACTCGTTCGGGAAGGTGGAGCTAATTCATCACCGAAATAACTCCAAATTTGCAGAGCAATATCAGTAAGATACTCCGCTCTCTCCTCAATATCTTCTCTACGCCAGGATGTTCTAGATTCAAAATACTTGTTCAATTGCAAATGACTATCTTTAAATTGCTCTTTTTTCTGTTCAAAGGAGCCGTTATAAAGTTCTGTATTATATGCAGTAAGTGTTAGATTTCCTAGGGTATGGCGGAGAAGTTCATGGGTTATAGCCCAGTCTTCTCCCAAATTTTCTTTCCACGCTTCATTCAGAGTTTGCGGCATGATATGCTCAATGGAAAGTTTTTCAAAAAGAACCTGTTCTTTATGTCCAAAATATTCCTCAATCGATTCAAGGATAAGCTTACATTTTTCAGAGCGATTGCCACCATATAATTTTACATCAATCAGTCTAGCTCTAAACTCTGCATTCTTAGGATAATCTCGATTTTGAAGCGTCAACTTTAATCTCTCAACAAAATTGTCAGAACTGAGATCTGTATCTTTGCTGTTAACTTGTGAATAGAGTAAAGCAAAAATTCTATTTAATCCTCTTGTCTGGATGTTACAAACAAAACGGCGAAGAATGAAATTCTCAAGCACTTGAAGGACAGAAACGAATTCTTGTTCCGTAATTCTGTTTTTCATCAAATCATCGTAGCAATTCAAGAGAAATGGATAAACAGTCTCAACTCCTAAACGATTTAGGCGACAAAGGTATTTACGGATGATCTCTTTGGGTTCTCGCTCTGGGTTCAAAAGTCTTGAATAATATTCAGAATAGGTACACAAATCTTTTAGGTAAGACAGTGCATCATTATTGCCAATGAGATCCTTGATCTCAAAATAAATCTCACTCTGTTTAACTTCAACACCAGTTTTAGTCAGATAATGACGAATAAATTCTGTTAGATTATCATTCAGCAAATCCTGCATGGGTTGCCAATACTCAGTATATACGGATTCTTGAGAGTCTGTATGGATTCGCATGAAAAAATAGTTGCGAATCAAATCTGCTTGAGTAAGAGGTCTTCCCTTAGCGTTGAGACTCTCAAAAACTAAATAGGGGTCATCATCAGAACTTAGAACGACACTGACAAGCGAAAGATTACTACAAATAACCCTTTTAATTCTTGCCAGTTCTAATGATGAAATACTTTGTCTTTGTCTAACTTTCTTTTCAAAAAATCGATAACATTCTAAAATGCCGCTTTCATTTACTTGAGGTTTTGACTGTATTATTTGATGAAACGCTACACGATCTACTTGGGTAGGCTGTAATTTATAATAATCTAAGTCTTTTTTATAGGGATTAACCAGAATAGTATTATTAATTTCTTCTGCTAATTCTTCTTCTGTATGTTTTGCGGTGTCCCGTAACGCAGAGAGCAGTATAAAAACGGTAGTCAATCTTTGTTGTCCATCAATCAACAGATACTTGCTGACCCCTTCAGGCACAGATGTGGTGGGCATAGTGACAATAGAACCCATAAAATGAGGACGAGGATTATCTGCTTTACAGAGTTCTACAAGATCATTCCATAATGCTTGCCACTCAGATTTTTTCCAGCTATACGGTCTTTGAAAGAGGGGGACAACGTACTGCTTTGTTCCCTCAATGATTTGTTGTAGCTTTGTTTCTGAGGCTTGCATCTGTTCCAATTTTTCTACAATTTATTACGCTGACGAACGCCCTATCATTCTTTTAAAGATTACTCCGTGTCCAGACTCAATGCCAATGATGGCGGGAGTAGCACCCAAGTCTGCCACATAACTATTAATTATACCGCCCCCTGCGGTCGAGCAACCCCCTCTATTATAGTATCCCACTTCCATCGGTCTAACACCCCTTAATAGGACTTAATAGCGCACCGTGCGGTTTAATCACCTCAATTTGGGGATAATTACCGCACAGAGGGGTCTAGCATTCCACTCAAGACGTGAAGACGACAATACCAAGCAATTGAGGCGGCATATCTCCCCATCTCCCCAAATCCCCATCTCCTCCCGCAACGGCTCGACTGAGCTTCGCCGAATGTCGCCCAGCAAGTGGTCTCCCCGAAAAATTTTAGATTTTTTTAAGATCGACCTGAAAAACATTGGCTATTTTTTCCAATATAGTGTAAGTTAAGAAAAGTAAAGATTTCTCACAATTCTTCTACACATCTGCTGGCCTGCTCGGATAGATGGAGAAGAGAGCGCGGAATCTTAGCAATAATATACATTTTTCGGAGAAAACCCCCATGACCATTGCTGTCGGACGCGCCCCAGAAAGAGGGCTGTTTGATGCTCTCGATGACTGGCTCAAAAGAGACCGTTTCGTCTTCATCGGTTGGTCTGGTTTACTACTCTTCCCCTGCGCCTTCATGGCCCTAGGTGGATGGTTAACCGGCACCACCTTCGTCACCTCCTGGTACACCCACGGGTTAGCCAGTTCCTACCTGGAAGGCGGCAACTTCCTGACTGTAGCCGTCTCCACCCCCGCCGATGCCTTCGGTCACTCCATCCTCTTTCTCTGGGGACCGGAAGCCCAAGGTAACTTTACCCGTTGGTGTCAAATCGGCGGTTTATGGCCCTTTGTCGCCCTGCACGGTGCTTTCGGCTTGATTGGCTTCATGCTGCGTCAGTTTGAAATCGCCCGTTTAGTCGGCATTCGTCCCTACAACGCCCTCGCCTTCTCCGGTCCGATTGCGGTGTTCGTCAGTGTCTTCCTGATGTACCCCCTCGGTCAGTCTAGCTGGTTCTTTGCCCCTAGCTTCGGCGTGGCTGGTATCTTCCGTTTCATTCTCTTCTTCCAAGGCTTCCACAACTGGACCCTTAACCCCTTCCACATGATGGGTGTAGCCGGGATCCTCGGTGGTGCGCTTCTCTGTGCTATTCACGGAGCGACGGTAGAAAATACCCTGTTTGAAGACGGTGAAGGTTCCAACACTTTCCGAGCTTTTGAACCCACCCAAGCGGAAGAAACCTACTCCATGGTCACTGCGAACCGTTTCTGGTCGCAAATCTTCGGCATCGCTTTCTCCAACAAACGTTGGTTACACTTCTTCATGCTCTTTGTCCCCGTGACTGGTTTATGGATGAGTGCTGTGGGTGTAGTGGGATTAGCGCTTAATCTACGGGCCTATGACTTCGTTTCTCAGGAATTGAGAGCGGCGGAAGACCCGGAATTTGAAACCTTCTACACTAAAAATATTCTGCTTAACGAAGGTCTGAGAGCTTGGATGGCTCCCCAAGACCAACCCCACGAAAACTTTATCTTCCCTGAAGAAGTATTACCTCGCGGTAACGCTCTCTAAAGATGGCAAGAAAATTTACCGAATAGGGGGAAGGGTGAAGTTAAATCACCCTTCTTTTTTGTTGATTAAGGCACTTCAAGCACTACTACTCATTTTCTTGATACCCCTGTAAGATAAACTAGAGAATTTCTTGGAGATAAAAACAATGTTTCGCCAAATTTTATTATCTAGTCTCGGTTTGTTGCTAATTTATCCCCTAGGGAGCGAGCCAGCAGCGGCCAGAACCACGAGAATTAATTGTGAAAGTCAAAGCGGTCGCACTACTCGCTGTCCCGTCAACGCTAGACGGGCCCAAGTAAGATTAATCCGCACTCGCTCCGCTGCTCCCTGTGAGGGTAATTGGGATTTCGAAAACGGCAATATTGTGGTGAGAAATGGTTGTCGGGGCGAGTTTGAGGTACGCACCGACAACCATCACGGTAATTCTGGTGGCGGTTGGGAAGATAATCTTTACAAAGAATTTCGCCTCCCCAATATCGGTCGTTTTGTCGTCGATCGCCGCAGTTATTATGATAGTGGCAGAATTAGAGAATTTGATGCGATCGTTAATGGCAGTCGCGAACGTTGGTGGGCCAATTGTCGTGGTGGCGAACTCGGCAGCGGTAGTCGTCGCATCCGCTCATCCCGGGAAATCGATCGAGTAGTGGACTTTGTTTGTGAGGATCGGGGTTAAATATAGAAACCAAAAACCTATCTAAAACCTTTTGAAGTTACTCATTTATATAGCTAGATAGCTAAAATGAGTAACTTTTACTGAAGATAGATTTTAAGAACGTTATCAGGTAAGCTAAGATGCACTTTAACCGCCTATTTTTAGATTACCTGAATTTCTCCCAATCTCTTGACTTGCCTCGAACAGTGGCTTGAGAAAACTAAAATCCTTAAGATAACTGCTGTAAGAAACCCGTTTTCTTGATCTGCTGCTAGAATTCAAGTAGATTGGAGGAAAATATATGGAGCCGGCAAACACCTTAGATGCTCTAATGCTCAAAACTATCATCAAGGAAAGCGTCCGCGAAGTTATGCGGGAAGAATGGTTTAAATTCTTCGAGATGCTGATTCCCTATGTTGATGATATAGAACAGGCTGACATAGAAGCAAACTTTAATCCTGTTGATTACAAAGACGACGGCTTCGTTGATATTACAGACTGGTTTAATCGTGAAGATCAGGATCAGTAGATCAGCCAATAAATTTTTGGAGAAACTAGATGCCAATAGCCGAAAATCTGTTTTGACTAAAATTGGTATTCTCAAAACCTGCCTTGAAACTCAAAACGTTTATCCCCCTGAAGAACTTGATATCAAAAAACTTAAAGGTGAGTTGAAAGGATTCTCCAGAATTCCCGTTGGCAAAATGCGAGTTATTTTTGAAATCGGCAAGGAGACAGACGAAATCTTTATTTATGAGATTAACTTTAGAGGCAATATTTACGATTAATTAGGGTCTGCTGAAAAAGTTTTTCCTGGGGGCAGGGTGTGGGGTGTAGGGTTTTACCGATTTTGAGGTAGTCAGTTACCTAATTTTCAGGGAAAAAGTACCTGAATTTTACCCCGATCACTCCCATATCCATTACTTTTGGATTTCAAAAAGGTCTAAGTCTTACCCAACAAGGTTTTTGGATTTATTCAGCAAGCCCTAATTAACTTTTGAGAGTTCAAAAATGGGAAAATAGGGATGAAGTTGCCTAAAATCTCTTTATGCTTAGTTCTCCGTTCGGCTGAGCTCACGGCCGAAGCCTGACTACTGGCTCCTCTCTCTGAGGATTACTGGTTACTGATTACCGATCACCGATCACTGATTAGAGAATACCCGCGTTAGAAAGACCGAGAACCAGTCCCGCACCGAGAATATGGCCAAAACTCATGGTAGCCAATAATTCCGGCAGACCGAAGTTTTTTTTCGAGGCCAACTGCGGCAAGGGTAAAGCCGGACCTGCTCCGGTATTTTGGATGGCAAAATAACCGATAACGAAGGCTACTAGGTTAGCTAACGTCATGGTAATGCCGACGGATAAATTCCAGGGAATGGTTTGAGCAGTGGCTAAAAGTAAGGCGGAAGGGATCATTTGCGCTCCAGTCTTGATAAGATTTTGTTAATCACAGGGAATTATAAAAAGCTCTTGACCCGAAACTGCTTTTTGTTTGAATACTTAACAGTTTTTGTAACGTTTTGCGAATAAGATTAAATGCGAATTAAAATTTGCGGCATTACCCAACCAGACCAGGGGCGAGCGATCGCCAATTTAGGAGCTACGGCCTTAGGTTTTATCCTCGTACCGAGTTCGCCTCGTTACGTCAAAATCGAGCAAATTAACGCTATTATCGCCGCAGTACCCGACAAAATTGATTTTATCGGTGTTTTTGCCGACGAGCAACCGGAAGTTATTCAGCAAATAATTGTTAAAACCCCCTTGACAAGTGTGCAGTTACATGGTAGGGAATCTCCCGAATATTGCCAAAGGTTGCGGCAATTATTGCCCGACCGGGAAATTATCAAAGCTTTGCGGATCAAAGACAGAGAAAGTTGGGAAAAGTCGGCAATTTACTTCAATAGCGTCGATACTTTACTTTTAGATGCCTACCATCCCCAATTGCTTGGCGGTACGGGACATACCTTAGACTGGCAAGCCTTAGCCAGTTTTTCGCCCCCCTTGCCCTGGTTTCTGGCCGGAGGACTCAACCCCGATAATATTAGTGAAGCTTTAACTCGGCTGCACCCCCAGGGTATTGATGTCTCTAGCGGCGTTGAGCGATCCCCAGGGGATAAAGACCTCAAAAAAGTCGCCCTCTTGCTAGAGCGACTGCAAAAATTCAGTGATCAGTGATCAGTTAGAAGGTTTTGGGTGTTGGGGTTTTAGCTGAATTCCCCCATTTCCCTGACTAGAAGAAATTGGGTTTATGACGGATCAGGTTAAGATACTCCTCGCGGGTTTTCTGCTCGTCTTGGAAGACTCCTAACATGGCGCTGGTGACAGTCCAGGAGCCTGGTTTCTGCACCCCGCGCATCACCATGCACATATGGGTTGCTTCCATGACGACTGCAACCCCTTGGGGGTCGAGAATTTCTTGAATCGCTTCGGCAATCTGACGGGTGAGGCGCTCTTGCACCTGTAAACGACGGGAATACATTTCCACAATGCGGGCTAATTTACTTAATCCGACTACCTTTTGGTTAGGAATATAGGCAACGTGGGCCCGCCCCATGAAGGGTAACATATGATGTTCACAGAGACTAAAAAAGTCAATATCGCGCACTAATACCATCTCATTATGACCTTCATCGAAGATCGCACCATTAACGAGGGTTTCTAGGGATTGTTGATAGCCTTGGGTGAGAAACTGCATCGCTTCGGCCACCCGTTTGGGGGTTTTTAATAAACCTTCTCTTTCGGGATCTTCTCCCACCGAGATCAGGATATTTCTGACCGCATCCATCATCTGTTCTTTGTTTTCGTCGGAAGTCGGATGAATTTGAGCGGTTTTGCCATTGTGGGTGTTGCGATCGGGGCGAGTGGTCACGCGTGCTTGGATAGCGTCGGTTAGATTACCGTTTAAACCGTTAGAAGAAGCTATGGTCATAATGAGGATGCCTGTAGGCGAATTGATTGATAAATAGAAGTATTTTGGGTTATAATGCCCCCGCACTGGGCATAATGGTCATCGTTTCCACTACGGCCTGTTTGGGCAGTAACACCGCTTGCAGAATGGCCTGAGCGATGATATCTGGGGTTAACATGGCCGAGCGATCGAAATCTGCTTTGACGCTATCGCTGTCCCAGATGGGAGTATTGACAGCCCCGGGGGTGATAATCGTGATGCGAATGGCGTTGGCCCGCTCCTCGATCGCTAAAATGCGAGAAAATGCCACTAATCCAGCTTTGCTGACACTATAGGCCCCCCAATCAGGAAAAAAATTATCGGCGGCGATCGAGGAAACGTTAATAATCGTGCCTCCTCCCTGTTGACGCATGGCAGGTAAAATCCCCTGCACGCACTGATAAACACTGGTTAAATTCAGGTCGATCACCCGCTGCCAGTCTGACAAAGGTGTGTCAGCTAAGGGATTTGTGTAACCCATGCCAGCATTATTGATCAGGATATCGATCGGTCCAGATTCTTGGGCGATTTTAGCGATCCTAGGAGCTACTTCCGGGATATCTGCCAAATCTAAGGGGTAAGCTTGGGCTGATACGCCTAAATCTGCCGCCATTGCCGCCACGGTTGCCAATTTTTGTTGATCGCGACCGATTAACACCAGATTAATTCCCGCCTTGGCGAAAGCGAGGGCGGTTTCTTTGCCGATGCCGCTACTGGCTCCGGTGATCAGCGCTCGCTGTTGACGAATAACAGAGTTCATGGTATAATCTGAAATCTCTTAACTCTTGGTAGTTAGGGCAAAATTTTGGCGGTCAGGGAAACCCTAGAAAGGTTTAAGGGAGTTGGCTTGGATCGGAGCAATTTTTCTCGCACCAAAATTGCTGCGTCCACTCGGGGCGGGGGGAAGCATTGACTATCAGGTAGGTTCAAGATTAAAAATCGTTACAAAATTTTACCTAGCCAATTATAGCACTGTTAAGTCAGGGATCACTAATCTTTGTGTATATTTAGATATCTAACCAGCGAGGGAAAAAAGTGGCCTGGTGGGGGAGAATTATTGAGGCTGTCTTGGTCGAAAACTCCCTCTCCCCGCGCTCAAAACTACTCACCGGAGGAGATGCCAGCGCTGGGTTGACTGCGATTGACAATCACCACTCGATCGCCGATAACGGGACTTCTAGCGAGGAGAATTCCCTGGTTATCCTTCATTTCCAAGCGCCGAAAATCGAGACTTTGGCAACGTTGAAAAACCGAATTAGCCAATTTATCCTGTTGTGATGCCTCCAGACTATACCAATTATCGCCCAAAATAACTACTAGACGACTAGCCCAAAAATCTGCCTCTACGGTAGAAATAATCCCGGTGGGATAACGAGTAGTTAAATCGGTAATTTCTTCTTGAATAGCTGCGACTAAACTTTGTTCGGGAGTTAATCGTGGTTTTGCTTTAGTAATCGGGACGGGAATCGGTGCCTCTGGTGCGGTTAATTCTGGGGGGGTTTCGATAATTTCCCCGGCTGCCGGTGGGGGACTAGAGACAACTTCGGGCATATTTTCGGCAATTTCCGCCGGATTTTTCGGTAAACTGATCACGGCTACTAAGAGGATAGTGACTAAACTTCCTGTTAACAAGCCGGTAATTAACCAATCGGGAATTTTTTCGCTAATTCCCCCCGGTAAAAGTCGGCGGATTTTGTTCAAAATTGCCGTCCACCACCCTTCCACCTGCTCGAAATCCGGTAAAATATCGTCAATTCCCTCGGCGGCTGCGATGGGAGAATCTGGGGTTAAACTTTGCTCAACTTCTGCGAATTCGTCTGGTTTTAAAGCAGCGGCTAACTGTTGCGTTGAGTTAAGAAGATTATCAACAGCAACTTTTGGGGGTAACACTGTCCCCGTTCCCGTGTTAAGTTGGGAAACGATCGAATTTAACTGCTCGATCGCCTCTTGTAGTCGGATCACCGTTTCTGCTTGGCTGAAATTCTCTCGCTCATTTTGTTGAGTCATAATCTTTCTTAACTCGCTGCCATTCTTTTTCAAAATATCATTCTATGCGCCGTTTTCTCGGTTTTTTAACCAGTATTTTCCTTGTCTTCTTGACTGCTTGTGGTAGTGTCACTCCCCCGAAAGAATTTGCCCCTGACGGAGAAATCGTCGCCAAAGCCCTTTTATTACAATTTCGTCACACATCTAATCGCCTTAGTCAATCTTTACAGATCGATGATCCGCAGGTAAAAATTGCTAAAATTAATGTCACCAGTCTGGAACCGATTTATGTGGGCAATTTGCCCGCTTATCACTTGCAGGGAGATTACGATCTAACTCTGCAATTGCCCCATCAAAAAGATACCAAACAACACAACAATTTTGATCTTTATTTACAAAGACAGATCGAGGGGAAAACTTGGCGTTTACTGGAAGAAGTTGCCTCGCAATGGCGCAGCTATTTAGTAAAATAACCAGAAAAAACCCGGGGATTTTGCTAAGTAGCTGGTTATAATTAAATTGAAGATAGATTTTGGGTTCGATCCTCCCTGCCCCCCTTGATAAGGGGGGTGCCGATAGGCGGGGGGATCTACCCTTAATAAGGGGGGAGTCTGATAGTTTTTAACACCCAACTACTTATAGTCTATGATCATCAGCAATGATAATCCTCAAAGGGAAAATTTAGCGATCATGATTACCTGTCCTCGTTGTCAACACAAGGTCGATAGTCAAGCCTTACAATGTCCCTACTGTTCTAATATTTTAAAGGCCTATGGTCATCCCGGCATGACCCTGCATCAAGCTGTCACGGGCGAGTTTTTATGTGAAACTTGTCTCTACCATAGCGATGATAGCTGTAATTTTCCCCAACGTCCCTACGCTACCAGTTGCACTTTATACAAAAATAGCCAAATAATAGCCGAAAAAATTCCTCCTCTCCCTCTCTCTAGGGTTTTTAAAAATTGGTGTCTCAGAAATAAGGGATTATTGCTATTATTAACCCTAATTTTGGGCAGTATTGCCCTGGCTTTTATAAACTCACGTCGTTAATTTTCTTGCTGGCGATCGAGCCTTGATATAAATCTAGATCGAACCAGAAAGTTGTGCCAATGCCCACTTCACTAATCAGATTAATTTGACTATAGTGTTTTTCGATAATATTTTTAACGATCGATAATCCTAATCCCGTCCCTTCTAGGGTATGAACGCGATTTTCTACCCGATAGAAGCGATCGAATATGGCACTTTGATCCTCGGCATCGATGCCAATACCAGTATCGGATACTTCCACGCGAATTTTGGGAGTTTCTTGGGGATTATCTCTGCTTATTTTATAGGCACGAATCACCACTTTACCGCCGGCAGGAGTAAATTTTAGGGAGTTACCGACTAGATTAGTTAATACCTGTAAAAGTAGATCATAATGACCTAAAATTGGTAGTAAATTGGCTTCAATTTCCGAGCTTAATTCTAGTCCTTTATCCCTAGCATTGAGTTGATAGGTCCTTAGGGTTTGTTCGATTAATTGTCCGATATCGATCGCATCTAAGTTATAGTTACGCGAGGATTCTAACCGAGAAAGATCGAGAACATCATTAACTAAACGAGTTAAGCGATCGGTTTCATGATTGGCGGTTTCTAAAAACTCTCTTTTTTCTGTATCGCTCAGATCCTCACCAAATTCTGTCAGGGTTTCAATAAAAGATTTGATATTAAATAAAGGGGTTCTTAACTCATGGGAAACATTGCTGATAAATTGACTTTTTGCCTCATTTAATTCTGTTTCTCTAGTGATATCCTGTAGCGTCATGGCAATCCCCCGAACATTCTCCCGATACTGATCGAATACCTGAGTTAACAAAATGCGAATTGTGCAGGGTTTCGGGTTAGTTAAAGATAATCTAAATTCCGACGGGGAATAGTTATTATTTTCCTGATCAATAACAGCATTTTTCTGATTTTGATTAGCGTATTCTTCCTGCTGGAGGGTTTCTCCCGCCGCAATTTGATAGAGAGGTTTAGTTAGTTTAACCGTTAGTTCCGAGGGAAAAAGATGTAGAACATTTTGACCGATAATTTCCTGATCTTCCCAGCCAAATATTTCCCGAGCTGCGGGATTAATTAATAATAATTGAAAATTAGTATCTAAGAGAATCGCCCCATCAGCAATAGTGGACATTAACGTATCTAATTTGGCTTTTTCGGCGGTCATTTCTTCGATATTTTGTTCTTCGTATCGTTCTAACTTTTCCGCCATTTCATTAAAACTGAGAATTAATTCCCCTAACTCTCCTCCCAAGGGTAAATCAACGCGCTGCTTAAAATTTCCTGCTGCAATATTTTTGACGCCGACTAATAACTCCTTGATCGGTTTGGTGATAGTTAAAGCATTAAAAACCGCCCCCAGAATCACCATGGCCCAAATCGAGACAAAAACGGCAATAGTAACATCACGGGTTAGATTAGAAGAAGCCACCACAATAGCGTTAGGATTGATCCCGATCGCCAATACTCCCAAATATTTGCCTTCATGATTCAAGGGAACAAAGACATCGGTTACTTCACCGTCGGGGGTTTTATGCTGACGGACGAGGGGAGTTTCCCCATTTTCGCCATAATTTTCTGGTAATTGAATGCGACGCTCGATCGTCAGGGAATTCTTAACTTCGGCGGTAGAATAGGGAATGCCGAAAAATATTTGACCCTCCTCGTTAGCGTAGATCAAATAACGCACACTGGAGGTACTACTATAAAAACGGGCTGAAAAACGGGCTAAATCGGTTAAATTGTCCTCAGCAATGAGGGGGGAGACATTAGCGGCTAATAACAGCCCTAAATCCCGGCCAAAACGGGTATCATTGAGACGGACATCCTGCTGGATCGTGTTAACCGCCCAAAAGGTTAAACCACTCATCAACAAAGAAACGGCTAAAGTAGCCGCAGCCATCAATTTAGTTTGGAGAGTGAATTCGGACCACCAATGGGCGATCGCTTCTCGGAGACTAGGCAGAAAATTAGACACGGTTAGGCAGCATTAATCTGTATTCTTGACTACTCTATCGCTCAAATCGCGGGTTAATATGATCATCTTAACTCATTATTAGGCTGGTAGCGGTTAAGCTGGCACTGATCTCACCTAAGTCTCCGAGAAAGTCAAGAAATGCCCAAAAGCGCCAAGAGTTCTAATTTTAGCTACCCCCGGTACTTCTGTGGTGTAGATACTGAACACACCTAAATTTTGCCGTTGACTAGAGGTTTCGATCGCTGGTTTTAAGATTTGATTTTTGATGATATTTCTGGCTGCCACTGGCAAAGAATCGATCGAGTCACAGAGACTGATTTTCTCGCAAGCGATTTTGTCGGCATGAGCGAGAAGTTTTTCCGAGGCGTATTCGCTGTAAAGTTCTTGGGGGGGATTGGTAAATCCCATCATCCCCGCTAATACCCCCAAGGCGATCGCTCCCTTGAAGAAATTACCTCCCATAGCTATTTAGCTCCTTGATTTTGTCTTCTCCACTCTATTTTGACAAGACATTTTCGATCTGGCTAGGGGGACAAGAGAATCACCGATCACCTGTCCCTAAGCTTATTTAGAAACTGTCCGTAAATGGATATTCAGGGGGAATTGCTTGGGTTTGTGTAAGGCTAGAGTCAGATTGTTTTCAGCAAGCTGTTGCTGTAATCAGAGTCTCAATCATTTGGCACTATGGTCAACCCCGCCCATAGTATGATAGTTGAACTCTAATTTAGGATCTAGCTGGCTCTAGAGGGGATAACATGGACAAGATCAAGGTGGGATTATTGTTTGGTGGTCGATCGGGAGAACACGAGGTATCTATCAATTCGGCTCGATCGATCCTGCAAGCTTTTAATTCCCCCGAAAATCTTCACAAATACGCAGTTATACCCTTCTATATCGATAAAAATGGCTGTTGGCATTCAGCAGCAACTGCTAGACAAATTTTAACCTCTGGGCAACCCCTAGCTATTGAGAGTGATATAAAAGTCAATATTTGGCAATTTCCCCCAGAAGTGAGCGAAATTGAGGTTTGGTTTCCAATTCTCCACGGACCGAATGGGGAAGATGGCACTTTACAAGGATTACTCACTCTCATGCGGGTTGCTTTTGTGGGTAGTGGGGTCCTGGGTTCATGCTTGGGAATGGATAAAATTGCCATGAAAACTGCTTTTGCAGCCGCTGGATTACCCCAAGTTAAGTATAAGGCCATAACCCGCTCGCAAGTGTGGTCAAATGCCTGTGTTTTTCCGCAATTGTGCGATCAAATCGCCGAGGAAATAGGTTATCCTTGTTTTATTAAACCGGCTAATTTAGGTTCTTCGGTGGGTATTAGTAAAGCACGCAACCGGCAAGAATTAGAGGCTGCTTTAGATAGTGCCGCTAGTTATGATCGACGGATTATTGTTGAAGCAGGAGTAACCGCAAGAGAGATCGAATGTGCGGTTTTAGGTAATGATAATCCCCAAGCTTCTTTGGTGGGAGAAATTACTTTTGATAGTGATTTTTATGACTATGAAACTAAATATACTGATGGGCGATCGAGTATGGTGATTCCCGCTAATATTCCTGATAAAATTGCTGATCAAGTGCGAGAAATGGCTGTAGAAGCATTTAAAGCTGTGGATGCTGCGGGATTGTCGCGGGTGGATTTTTTCTATGTGGAGAAGACTGGGGAAGTGTTGATCAATGAAATTAATACTCTGCCGGGGTTCACTAATTTTAGTATGTATCCCCAACTCTGGAAAGCCACTGGTTTAGAGTTTGATAAATTGGTCGATAAGTTAGTACAATTAGCCTTAGAAAGACAGGAAAAATAAGGTTAAATTACTACCATTTATAGGATAGGAATTACCTATTAAATAGAAGATAAATTTTGTCTTTGATCCCCCCTTAGTCCCCCCTTGATAAGGGGAGAAAACGGGTTTCTCCGAGAGAAAACGGGTTTCTCCGAGAGAAAACGGGTTTCTCGGAGAAACCCGTTTTCTGTATTAGATAGTTTCAGGATCAATGCCCAATTCTCGTAATTTTTGGGCTAATTTTTCCTTTTCTAAGATAGCTTGTTCTTTTTCGAGGATAGCCTGTTCCTTCGCTTGTCGTTCCTGTTCCCTTTCTAAAAGAATCTGTTCCTTTGCTTGTCTTTGCTCTAATTCAGCTTCTTGGGGAGTGGGAACCAATTGACCATCAACGGTAAAATAACGCAGTTTACGGTCAAATATGCCTAAATATAATCCTAATTGTTCACTCCATAGATAACCCTGGTCATTAGCAGCAATAGCCTGATATTGTCCCTCAATTAGTCTAAATCCTTGCAATTCTAAGGTATTAGGATCAAACCAAAAATAATTAGGAGTGCGAAAAGTATTTTGATAGAGAATTTTCTTTTTAGTGCAGTCAATATTAGCCGTAGAATCGGAAAGAATCTCGACGATTACATTGGGATATTTTCCCTGTTCTCCCCAAACCACCCAACTTTTGCGGGGACGTTTTTCTGTATCTAAAACCACAAAAAAATCAGGACCACAGAAATCGCGCTTTTTCAGTTGTTCTTCGTTATAGTAGATAGTCAGATTACCGGAAGCATAGTAATCGTTTTTCTCTTGCCATAATAATTCTAGACAACTGAGAAGAATTATGATCTGTTGCAGGTGTAAATCACTTTCCAAGGGTGGTTCATCACTCCATAAATCGGTGGGGGGACAGGTAACTTCCGGTAAAATGTCGAGAGTTGTCATAGTTTTTCCCCGTTATACTAGCTTTGTTTAATTATAACTGTTACGATCTTTTCTGGTCATAAAAAACTAATTTTTGGCTGACTCACGAGTAAAACTGTAGATAATTTGGGTAGCTAATTGTGGTAATTGTGAGAAATCTTCATCGGACATTTTTTGACGATCGAGTTTCATTTGTAATCCCGTCATCGAATCGTCTCCGTCGGAAATTAAAAATTCTAAGCGTTCAATTTCCGACCAATCTTTAACGTCATTTAATATCTTGTCAATAACCAAAAGGTAAGGATGGGAAGGATTTTTATACCAATTACTGCTGACACCCTGACGAATATCTAAACCTAAATGTACGATCAAAGGGGCGCGATCAAAAAGAGCATTGGCTACTGGTCGGGTTTCTTCTTGGAGAGATAATTGATTAGCGCGACTTAACTGCCGTAATTTCTCTAATTGATGATATCTCTGGGAAATTGACGGCGGATTTTCCCCCCAACTGAGAGCGATGGTGACTAGATAGGTTTGTAGGAATAGATGTCCTAACTTTTCCGCTTTTGTGGCCAGATAATTGGAATTATAATCATTAGCCTCGATCAGCAAAGGTACTCGCTCGACTATTTCCAAACCATAGCCCTTTAATCCGGCAATTTTACGCGGATTATTGGTAATTAAACGAATATTTCTCACTCCCAAATCGTTGAGCATTTGCGCTCCCATGCCGTAATCGCGCAAATCGGCGGGAAATCCTAACCTTTCGTTGGCTTCCACCGTATCTAGTCCCATATCCTGTAAAGAATAGGCTTTTAGCTTATTAATTAAGCCAATTCCCCGTCCTTCCTGTCGCAGGTAAACCACCACCCCCAAACCGTTGTTTTCGATCATTTTTAGGGCAGCTTGTAACTGTTGCCGACAATCGCAACGCAAGGATCCCAAAGCATCCCCGGTCAGACATTCTGAGTGCATTCGTACCATTACAGGTTGATCGCCAAAGAGAGCGGGATACCCTTTCACAATAGCGATGTGTTCGGTTTGATCTAATAAATTTCGGTAAGCATAAAGCTGAAAAGTGCCGAATTGACTGGGAAAATCACAGACCGTTTCCCGATGGACAAAGCGATCATATTTTAAGCGATAACTGATCAGATCGGCAATGCTGATTAACTTTAAATTATGTTGACGAGCGTATTCAAATAGTTGCGGTAAACGGGCCATGGAACCATCGGGATTTTGGATCTCACAGATAACTCCCGCCGGATACAACCCGGCTAATCGAGCCAGATCCACGGCTGCCTCCGTATGACCGGCGCGTTTTAAGACTCCACCGGCTTTAGCACGAATCGGGAAGACATGACCGGGACGGGTGAGATCGTCGGGACGAGTGACCGGATTAATGGCAACTTGCACGGTTTTCGCCCGATCTTCTGCCGAAATGCCAGTTTTAACCCCTAAATGGGGAGCGGCATCGATGCTAACGGTAAAAGCGGTTTGATTGCTATCGGTGTTTTTTGTCACCATCAAAGGCAATTCGAGAGCATCAAGACGCTCTCCCGTCATTGCCAGACAGATTAAACCGCGAGCTTGCACTGCCATGAAGTTAATCATATCGGGGGTGGCAAATTGGGCCGCACAGATTAGATCTCCTTCATTTTCGCGATTCTCATCATCAACTACGACAATGGCACGTCCGGCTTTGATTTCCGCTAAGGCAGTATCGATAGAGTCAAAAGCGATCGAAGTGAGAGTCACAGGCATTAAAACGAGGGAATTACTTTTATTCTACAGGTTTGCTCGATCTGCTGAGGGTCAATTTCTGCCAGTTCCCTAGAAAGAAGTCTCCCGGTGAACCTGACGGCTGCCCGGGAGACTTTTAGTTATCTTAAGCTAGAAAATTAGTTCAAACTAGCGGGGGTGATGCTGGCAACTTTGCCACCGAGACGGTTGATCTGTTGCAGGGTGTTATTTAACTGTTCAAAGGGGACAATAACCGCTTTGCTACTGCGACGGACACTGGGATAACCCGGTTTGCTAATAGCGGCAATTTCCACGCGATAGAGCTTACCCACATCACCATAGGCCACACTACCACCAAGAGCTTTACTGGGGGTGTTGCGTTGACCAGAGGGACGATAGGCCCAACCATCGCTGCCACCGGAGGGACCGACTACTGCCGAAGCGCCGTTTTGGGCTAATTCCACCGCTAAACGGGAGGTTTTGCCGGCAATCTGAGAGCGATCGCTGTTGGCATAACCGCGATAGAGTTGGAACATCCGGGTAAATCCCACGGTTTTTTGACCGGGTTGGCTGGCAAAACCACGATAGTAGGGAACGATGCTATCGCCGAAGTTTTCGGTATATTCGGCGGAATCGATGTAGGAGTCGATATCGGCCTCGAATCCTTTGTTTTCGTAGAGATCGAGGTGATAGACCACTTCCGACTCATCGTAGGGAGCGCGACCTAAAAGATGTTTGATATTAAGTTCGATGACGCGGGTTTGGAAGTTACCGTAGAAGAATTTGTTCTTATACAGTTCCGATTTGGCCACGGCGCGGACGAATTCCCGCACGGTGATCGAACCATTGCAGAGTAAGGATTCGGCACTGGTAAGGCGCTCGGAACGCATGATATAGTCATTGCCTAGCACCTGACGATAGACAGCGCGAATAACCGCCTGTGCGTCGTCACGGGACCAATCGGGACGTAATTCCACGGGAGCAACCTCGCTAAAAGCGGTTGTCCCTAAACGGGAAGCTGAGGTAGTAATTGCCACTAAAGTTCTCCTACAAAAAAATGATCATTTTCTGACCGCTCAAAACTAGGCGAGAATAAGTTCGATTACCTGGCCGCCTTGACGGTTTATTTCTTGCAATTTGTTCGATAGTTGCTCGTAGGCAACGAGATACTCGCTCACACTGCGACGCACACGGGTTTGTCGTCCCGCTTTTGCGCCACTAACCACGCGCAAGCGATAGAATTTGCCCCGATCGCCCCCAGCTAATCCGGTTAAGGATTGACCGGTTCCGTTAATATAAACGGGGGAAGCACTGTTATAGGCTAGTTCCCTGGTCAGTTTTCCCTCTTTTAACGGCGCGCGATCGCTGGTCGCATAACCGCGATAGACTTGGAACAGCCGACTAAAACCGACGGTTTTCTGACCGGTTTGGGTAGCGAAACCGCGATAGTAGGGGACAATGTTCTCACCGAAATGTTGGTTGTATTCGGGGGAATCGAAATAGGAATTAATTTCTGCTTCGTAACCCTGTTGATTGTAGAGATCGGTGTGGAAAGCGATCTCAGCTTGATCGTAGGGAGCGCGACCGAGCAGGTGTTTATAATTCAACTCGATAAAGCGATTTTGGGGATTGCTGTGGAAAAATTTCTGCCGATATAGTTCTGATTGAGCGATCGCCCGAACAAAATCCTTGACGCTAATCGAACGATTGCGTAAGAGGGATTCTAGGCTGATTAGGCGCTCGCTGGACATCAGATGCTCGTTGCCCAAGATCTGTCGATAGGCCCCGCGGATCACCACTTCTACCTGTTCATCACTGTCGGTGGAGCGTAATTCCAAGCGGGGGGAACCGTTGTAGGGTTCAAATCCCAGTCTTTGGGCCGCTATCAAGCTAGTCATCGTCGATCCTCCTGAAACTAACCTTTAATGGATATAACAAGGTCTGGAAGAACAGGTGATTGCTAACCCTTTTGCTAACAACCTCCTGTCTTTCCAGACCAGCAGTTTTTTTGATCGGACTAGCTGAGAGCGTTGATAGCGTAGTCGATATAGGAGTTGGCTTCTACCGCAGGGTCGCCACTTAAACCATGGTTGGCTTTGATATATTTGAGAGCTTCGATGTACCAGCTAGGAGACAGGTCGAAGGTGCGGTTGATTTCGTCGATACCAGCGATGAGGTACTCGTCCATCGGACCGGTTCCACCAGCAACTAAGCAGTAGGTCACCATGCGGAGGTAGTAACCGATGTCACGAGCGCATTTGTCTTTACCGCGTTGGTCCGCCGCAAAGTTAGCCCCTTGCATTTGGGTGGTGTAGGGGTATTTGTTGTACACCGCTTGAGCTGCGCCCTGGGTTAATTGGGAAGCCTTTTCGGTTAACGCTTTAGCGGCGCTGAGGCTGGCAGCAGCTTGACGAAAACGACCGAAAGCAACTTGGATTTCGGTGCTGCTTAAGAAACGGCCTTGAGAATCAGCGGCTGCTACGGCTTCGGTAAGGGGGGTTTTCATTGTTTGGTATCTCCCAATAATCTTGCAATAAGTTTCCTACGGTTTAATTGAGACTAGCCCCAGGGACTAGGCGACAGCAGCGGCGGCGCGGTCGAAGTAGCTGGCAATTTCAGACATTAAAGCACTGCAATCGCCGGGGGTGACACCGTTGCGATCGTTAGCGATGGACAAAGCAGCTTCTTTCATTTTGCTTACGCCAGCAGCTACGGAAGCTCCAGGTACTCCTAAAGCTACATAGGTTTCGCGCAGACCATTTAAGCAACGATCATCGAGAACACTGCCGTCGCCAGAGAAGGTAGCGTAGGTAACATAGCGCAAGATGATTTCCATGTCGCGTAAGCAAGCGGCCATACGACGGCTGGTGTAGGCATTACCACCGGGGCTGATCAGTTGGGGCTGTTCAGCGAACAGGCTACGAGCGGCGTTAGCAACGATGGTGGAAGCGTTACTGGTGATCCGGTTAACAGAGTCCATCCGTTTGTTGCTCTCGGCAACCATGGCGCTCAGAGCGTCTAGTTGGGAAGGGCTTAAATATTCGCCACGAGCATCAGCTTGGGATACTACCCGGGTGAATGCGTCAAACATTGTGACAATCTCCTAAATTTAAATGGGCTTTGCTTGCAATCAAAATTTTCCCTCTTAAGGGATTTCACGGTGAGTCTGGACGAGCCTTGACCGCGATTGTTGCGATTTACTTTAAGAAACCTGAAAAAACTTCATGGCTCTCTCATAAACCACTTAAGGAGGTTAAACAAGTATCCAGCTTAACTTTTGTCTGTTATCTTGGCCCCTCAAATTAAATTTATACACTGCTGTCGAAACTTTGTTTGTTACATCTTATTAAGTTTTTTGCTGTCTTTTTGTAACAGTCACTTAACAATGACTCGATCAAGTTGGTCATCAATTCCTGACATGGCTCAAAGCCTCTCACCGTCGGGAAATCAGAGACAGCAAGGCTTTAAGGGTATAAAGGGCAGCAAGATAAAATTTTTAAGTTTTTTTTAATATTTCCCCGCTTTCCCTTCCCCTATTAGCCAAGGATTGCCCTTTCCAGCCCTCAAATACGATGAAGTTTTGTAAAGAAGGGAGTGGGGAGTGGGGAGTGGGGAGTGGGGAGTGGAATGTG
>LFEF01022258.1_pt2 | contig 46179 bp, 41 predicted proteins | sample 619371 | NCBI WGS metagenome assembly LFEF01 (sample SAMN03014291, study PRJNA259931) | freshwater metagenome | biome: lake; feature: waterbloom | place: China: Taihu Lake | collected 2006-08 | depth 0 m m
GGTGTGGGGTGTGGGGTGTGGGGTGTGGGATTTTACCGATTTTCAGGGAAAAAGTCAAAATTTCGCCTCCCACAAGGTTTTTAGATTTAATCAGCCAACCCTAATTAAAAAGAATACACGGCTGTTTTGATATTTTGGTAGTTATCATCTAGATCTGATTCTAGGAGAATAATCGCAGTAATTCTTCTAGTCATCTCGCTGACTTCCTGCACTTCTGCGATAGTTAATCCCCGTCCTAATAATTTTTCCTCGCGATAACTTAGCCATTTTTTAATGACTTGATAACCCCCGATGGTATATTCCCACACCCGGGCTGGTATATTTTGCCAATAGGCTCGATCATTGAGATAAATATCATAGGTTTTGGTTCCTAATAATTGTCGCATTTCTGGGCTAATTACGCTGATTTCTGCGGCTGTATATTGTCTGGCGATCGCTTTTCCTTTACCCGGCATTGTCACACCATTTTTCCCCCCGTGTCCCCAACCGACGTTAATAATTAAATCCCCCTTATCTGGGTTTAAATTTCCCCCATCAGTGCAGGAAATCAAGGCGATTTTTTGCACTGATGGGGTCGGTTTTTTGGTGACTCCTATAACGGGGTTTTCTGTGTCTAAAAGAAAGGCGATCGCTTGTCCTAGTTGGGCAGATTTAATTAATAATTCTTGGCTATTGGGAAGGGGAATCCTTGGGAAGTCTTGACGAATACCGTCGGCATTTTCCCCAAGATACAAGGGAGAGTACCCAATCGCTAATGCGTGCAGCCAAATTAAGGAAGCATTCTCGATATTTTCATCGATATTATTAATACCCAGTTGATTTAAGTATTGACGAGATTTTTCTGAAAGATTGGCTTTTATTGAAGGAATATTCAAGTTACTGGAATCGAATAATTTTCCTTGAGTATTATCTTCTGTATTCACCTTCTCTAAATTTTGACGTAATCGTATAGGAAAGTGATAAGCATGACCTCTAATAAAGTCAAAGTCTCCTAAACAGTTAGTAAAATAAAATGGTATTCCTTCGGGAGAGGCAACACCAGCAGGACGACTGACTAAAAAGGAATTACCTTGAAATTGATGAATAAATAGCGAAGGTCTAGACTCATTCCAAAGGGGTCTGATTTGAGTATAATAACACCACTTAATCTCATAGGGTCTGAGCAGATAAGGTAAGAGCATTTGAGGATTAAATTTTTCGCGTAACTTTAAGACTTTATCTCTTGCTTTTTTGGCATCAAATCGAGCTGCATCTTTAGTTAAACCTGTATTAATTGATGCTAATTCTTCCCATGAAATATTTTGATCAAAGTATTTACTTATCCTTTCCGAAAGAATAGTTTTATCACTATCAATAAAACTATAGCCTCGATTCTCTTTATAACCTGTAATTGGAGCTTCATCAGATAAATCTGTTAACTTTGGCCATGCTAAATAGTGAGAAGAAACATCGGAGGGACGGAAAGAATAACGATTAGATTGTTCTGGGTTAGAGACTTGATAAAAAGCATCAAAATCTTGATTATTTAAACTATCTAATAACTGTTCTCGTTTAGCAACTCCCCAGAAATGGCGAAAATAGACATCAACATTTTTATTCCTTACTTCCTTTCTTACCATTAGTCCGATAGTTGTCCCGACTCGAATCCCTTCCTTATTGTATTGAGTAGAAAAAACACTAGGATCGGGATTACCTTCAGGGGTTAACTTTCCTGTTTCGCGACTATCCCCATTGAGACAATCAAACCAAAGACGATCAAATTCTTGTAAAAATCTTTGACGCATCACCACAAAAGAAGGATCACCGAGATAGGAAAAATTAGAAATATAACAAACAACCCCTTTACCAGTATTTTCTGAAATACATCTTTCCGCTAAACGAAAAAAGCGCACATATAACTCATCCAGATTAAACTTTTTAATCCCCCAATCGGAGATTAAACCCTGTTTATACAATTCCACTAAACCTGCTTCTTCTGCGGGACTGGTTCCAGCAAAAGCATTGTAGGGAGGATTACCGAGAATAACTAAAATCGGTTTACCGCGCTTAACTTCATCAGCTGCCTCTCGTTCCTTATTTAACTCCGGAAAACTTAATTGTAGCTGTTGAATTTTCTGTTTACTTTCCTCATCGGGAGGTTGCCAACCGGTTAAAGCATTAGTCAGATAAATCCCCACCCGTTCACTATCTTCTATTAAAGGTACACCCAAACTTTGCAGGAATAAACCTAATTGTAGATGAGCGACGACAAAAGGAGCGGTTAAAATCTCGAAACCGAAAATTCTTTCTATGGCTGCCTTTTTCACCAAAGCCATGGCTAAAGCACCCGCGCCATTTTCCTGTAAAGTATCGGTAATATAGCGCAAAACCTCGACTAAATAAGCACCGGTGCCACAGCAAGGATCGAGAATATAAACATCGGGATTAGCTAAACCGTCCTCAATATTTAATTCTTCTCGTAAAACTCGATCGACTCGCGCTACCATATAGCGAACAATTTCCGGAGGAGTGTACCAAACTCCCAATTCTTTGCGTAAATCGGGATCAAAAGCTTGCAAAAATGGTTCATAGAAATACTGTACCGCTTGTCCCTCATCGAATTGACGAAAAAATTCCTCTCGTCGCACTCGATTTAAAGCTGCACCCGTCCAATTCAAAACTTCTACTAATCCCAAAGATTTTAACTTACTCGGTGCGGCGATCTGCTCAAATAGGATCGCTAACATGGGAACATGGAGATGGTGGGCTGCGGATTTCCAATCGAACTTATCCTCTTTATCCTCGCGATTGAGGTTTTGCTTGTGCCATAATACCCAAGCGGAAAATAAACCATAAAAGAGGGTTTGCACGAGGGTAGAACGGAAAAATTTATTTCCCTGTTCCCGTTCAAATTTGATACCTAGGGCATTTTCTAAAGCTTGACGAATATTGGCCAGAGCGGGAAGATCGGAATGATGTTCTAAGCGTGCTTTTGCGTCCCGCGCATAGGAAGCAAGAAACCAAGCAACATCGGCCGGTGAGGTGATAGGAGCCGCCTGTAAAAGCACTCTCTTTAGGTATTCTAAGAGGCTATCACCGTGTTCGGCGGCAAATTTGGATGGATTTGAGGTTTTTAGCCAAAACTCGGCTTCTGACGGGGCTAAACTATAGGCTTCTAATTCTACCGGTTGACCTTGGCTATTGCGACCGATGAGCAGAAAATCGCGATAATTGCTGACTAATACTTGACCGTATTTTTGCCAGTATTTTTGTACTTGTTCGCTGGCGGCGATTTTTTTGATATCTTCTTTGGTTCCCTTAATCTCGATCGCGCCTCTTTCGGGAAAAATCGCCGTAAAAGGTTCTAATTCTTGATTTTTGGGGAATTGATCGACGTTAAAAAGTCCCCCGTCTGGCAATCCCGCACCCTGATTTCTGAGGTTGATAATGCAGCGCACTCGCGGTTTTAGGGTTTTACCGATTTCGTTGAGGAGAGTTTCAAGAGTGCCGTAGTAGGAGGTTTCTTTTACGGCTGCTTGGGAGGAGTGGATTTCTTGCAGGTTGCGAAAATAATTAACGAGGGGATTCATAGAAGTGGCAGGAACATCAACCAGTTAGGAATAATCAACCAGTTACGAAGAGAGTGCGGAATTTCTAATACATAGATCGCAAAGTTCTGTAATAACTGCTTTGATTTAATCCATAGATTTTTCGAAAAGATTCATGAATGTAAAAACTATCTAATCCAGGAATCAACTTAACCCATATATATCCTTTTTGGATTAACAAGTTATGCAGAAATTCACTCGGTCTCTCGATAGTAATACTATTAAAAATATACTTGTTAAAGGGGAAATCAGCGAGAATTCTAGTTTCAGCACCTTCTACATCTATCGACAGGTAATCAATCACACCGGGAGCTTCGTGTTCCTCTAAAATATTCGCTAAAGTTTTCGTTTTTAACCGTATGACTTCTACATTTTTAATGTTTTCTTTTTTTCTGTTATCGGTATCTTTATCGATAATTCCTCCATGAAGATCGCTGCAAATAAAATCAATTTCTTTCTCTCGGTCATCCACACAAACATTCAAGCAAATAGCACTTCTATTTCTTTTTAGCTGTTCAAAATATATCGGGTTCGCCTCAATGCAAATGCCCGACCATTGATAGCATTTTTCTAATAAATAAGTGTTATTGATTTTTATCCCATCCGCAGAACCTATCTCGACAAAATACCCCTTCTCTTTGTGATCGAAGGCCTCATTAATGACCCAGTAGTCCTGTCCAGCTTGCGATAAACTTTTTCGACTGGTAAGTCGCTTCTCGCGTAAAATTTTATATAGATAGCTCTGGTTTAAAGAATCGATGATATTTTGCGGCAATAACTTTTTAAAGCTATAGGCAGAATTCCCTAAAATCTTATTAATGTTTTGCATTTTGAGTTATTACGGTCTTGCGTAAAGTATATCTAAAGTGCCTGGCGAACTATACCATGTATTTTTCAAAAAGTCAAGGAGTATTTTACTCGGAGATACGGCACAAAATGTTCTTGTGCTTGGGTATAGCTAGTATAGGTGGTGGGGATGGGCAGCATGGCCATTAATCAACTCCGCAGTCAAAAAATTAATCAATGGGTGCGTTAACCAAGAGTAACGCACCCCGAGGAAATTACACCGAAGTTAAGGTTTTCTCCGCGCTAATTTGCGCTTCGGGACTATCCGCTTCCGAGGGAGGGACTACTTGCCAGAATTGACCGAGATAGCTATCCCAATTAGCTAAAATTAACTTACCTTTGGGGCTATTAGTGCGTTCTACATGGGCCTCAATTAAAGATTTTAACTGTTCCGCACCGGCAGCCGTGCCAACCCGTTGAATCTTGACAATTTCGGGGTTAAGTTTCTCCGGTAGGGACGGATCAAGGATATAAGCTAATCCTCCCGTCATCCCGGCGCCGACGTTGCGACCGACGGAACCAAGCACGACAATTACCCCCCCAGTCATGTATTCACAGAGGTGGTCCCCGGCCCCTTCGATAACCGCTTTCGCGGTGGAATTGCGAACAGCAAAACGTTCACCAGCGCGACCATTAACGTATAACACCCCACCGGTGGCCCCGTAGAGACAGGTATTACCGATAATAGCGTTATCTTCGGGCTGATAATTGGCGTTTTGGGGCGGTAAGATGACAATTTCGCCGCCGTAGATGCCTTTACCCACATAATCGTTAGCTTCTCCCTCTAAATGGAGATTGACACCGGGTAAATTAAAGGCTCCGAAACTTTGACCAGCCGCACCCTGGAAATTGAGCTTAATTTCGCCTTCAAAGCCATCATTCCCGTATTTTTGGGCAATTACCCCCGCAATTCTCGCTCCGACGGAGCGATCGGTATTGACAATCCTGTAGGTTTTGCTGACGGTTCCCTGTTGCTCGATCGCCTGTTTAATCTCGCTATCGGCTAGAATATCGTCATCGAGAACAGCACCGTTACTATGTACTTCCTCGTGCTGCAACCAAGAGCGATCGCTACGGCCATCGGGTAAATTCAACAAACAATCGAGATTGAGGGATTCTGTCTTAGTTAAACGAGCATCGGAGCGCACTTTTAACAGATCTGCCCGGCCAATCACCTCATTTAAACTGTGATAGCCTAATTTCGCCAATAATTGCCGCGTTTCCTCAGCCACCAAAGTGAAGAAATTGACCACATGAGCGGGAATTCCTGGAAAACGAGCGCGGAGACGTTCCTGCTGGGTAGCGACTCCCACAGGGCAATTATTCGTGTGACAGACGCGGGCCATGATACACCCCTCGGCAATCATGGAAATGGAACCAAAACCGAATTCCTCCGCACCCATCACGGCAGCCATGAGGATATCCCAACCGGTTTTTAGTCCCCCATCTGCACGCAAAATCACCCGATGACGCAGTTGATTTTCCATTAACATCCGATGCACTTCCGTCACTCCCAATTCCCAGGGACTACCCGCGTGTTTGATCGAACTTAGGGGTGATGCACCTGTACCACCATCGTGGCCCGAAATCTGGATAATATCAGCGTTAGCTTTGGCAACTCCGGCCGCAATTGTACCGATACCGATCTCGGCCACTAATTTGACGGAAACTTTGGCCCGGGGGTTAATTTGGTGTAAATCGTAGATTAATTGCGCTAAATCTTCGATCGAGTAGATATCGTGGTGAGGAGGGGGAGAAATCAAGGTAACACCCGGTTTTGATCGCCGTAACATGGCAATATAGGAACTGACTTTTTTCCCCGGTAATTGACCTCCTTCTCCCGGTTTTGCTCCTTGGGCCATTTTAATCTCTAGCTGTTTTCCACTCATTAAGTATTCGGGAGTGACTCCAAAACGACCCGAAGCTATCTGTTTAATGGCAGAATTAGCTGTATCACCGTTTTTTAAGCCGTTTAGATGGGGCATAGTCACGGAATGTCCTTCTACATCCACATCGCTTAAGCTGGTGTAACGGATCGGATCTTCTCCCCCTTCTCCAGAATTGGACTTACCTCCGATGCGATTCATGGCGATCGCTAGGGTTTCGTGTGCTTCCCGGCCCAAGGCACCGAGGGACATTCCCCCTGTGCAGAAGCGTTGCAGGATACTTTCGATCGATTCTACTGCTTCGAGGGGAATTGAGGCTCGATCGCTGTTAAATTCTAATAGATCGCGTAAAGCGGTGACAGGTCTTTGCTGCAAGATTTGACGATAGGTTTCGTAATGGTCATATCCTTCACCTTGGGAGTGAGCGGCCACGGCTTTATGGAGTGCTTTCGCCATTTCCGGGGAATTCATGTGGTATTCTCCCCCCGGACGGTAGTTGACAAAACCGTAGTTTTCTAGTTTTTTAGCGGTAAGATTGGGGAAAGCTTTACTGTGGAATGCGATCGCTTCTTGGGCCACCTCAGCAATGCTTAAACCCCCGACGCGACTGGTAGTACCGTTAAAAGCTAGTTTAACTAAATCTGCCGATAATCCGATCGCCTCAAAAATTTGCGCCCCATGGTAGGAAGATAGGAGAGAAATACCCATTTTCGAGAGGATTTTCAGTAATCCCGCTTCTACGGATTTGCGGTAATTAATTAGGGCTTTTTCGAGGCTAATAGCTTCTAATTTGCCATTTTCCATCAATTTCTGAGTTTTTGGCTCGATCCACCACTGGGCGATCGTTTCTAACGCAAGATAGGGACAGACTGCGGAAGCGCCATAACCAATTAGACAAGCGAAGTGATGGGTACTCCAACATTGGGCCGTGTCGATCACGATCGAAGCTTTTAAACGCAAGTGTGAGCGAATCAGGTGATGATGGACGGCACCAACGGCCAATAAAGGGGGAATATAGCTAGTTTTTTCGTCAATAGGAGCAGTTCTGTCACTGAGAATTAAAATTTCTGCTCCCGATGCTACTTTCTTGGCGGCCTCAGCGCATAAATCAGCGATCGCGGTTTCTAATCCCTGCGGTCCGGTGGTCAGATCATAAAGGGTAGAAAGTTCGGCTGTTTTGTAGCTAGAGGTTTTAACTTTGGCTAATTCCGCATTATTGAGCAGGGGAGAGTCTAATTTCAGTAAATGTGCGTCATCAACCCCTAATTTAAGGATATTACCCCGTCGTCCCAGATACATAGTCAAGGACATGACTAAACTTTCGCGTAAGGGATCGATGGGGGGGTTAGTAACTTGGGCAAAACGTTGTTTAAAGTAATCGTAGAGAAGATGGGGTTTACTGGAGAGGACCGCTAGGGGAGTGTCATCACCCATACAGAAAGTCGGTTCTTTTCCCTGCTCTGCCATGGGAACGATAATCATATCCACATCTTCGGCAGTATAACCGAAAGCGGTTTGCCGGGGAAGGAGATGACTAGGAGCGGGAATGTCGATCGCTGTTTCTTTGTCAATAAAGGTGCGTTGGGATTTAACCCATTCACCGTAGGGATTAGCTCGGGCAATTTCCTGTTTAATCGGCCAATTACGCTTAATTTCGCCTTTTTCCAGATCCACCGCGAGCATTTGACCGGGGCCGAGACGACCTTTTTCGATAATGGTGGTTTCATCGAGGGGAATAGTTCCCGCTTCCGAGGAAACGACGATATAACCGTTGTTAGTAATGCTATAACGGGCCGGTCGCAAACCGTTGCGATCCAAACAAGCGCCGACGATTCCCCCGTCACTGAATACCAGTAAAGCCGGACCGTCCCAGGGTTCCTGTAAACCGCTATAGTATTCGTAGAAGTCGATAATTTCGGGATAATCCTGTAAATCCGGCTGATTATTGTAGGCCTCCGGCACTAGGATCATAGCTGCTTCTAGGGGACTGCGACCGGTTCTCACCAATAATTCTAGGGCGCTATCGAGGTTATAGGAGTCGCTGTTAGCGGGGTTAACAATGGGAGTCAGGGATTGTAATTCTTCGTGGGTCCAACCTTCCGTTTCTAAAGCGGGTTCCCGGGCCGACATCCAGTTAATATTGCCCAAAAGGGTGTTAATTTCGCCGTTATGACCCAATAAGCGCATCGGTTGAGCGAGGGGCCATTTCGGTTGGGTATTGGTGCTAAAACGACGGTGATAAATAGCAAATTGACTGCTATAGGCGGTATTTTGCAGGTCTAGATAAAATTCTCGCAGGATTTCGCCCCGTACCATGCCTTTATAGACAATGGTGCGACAGGAAAAGGAGCAGAAATAGAAATCATCGGCCAGTTGCTTACCGACTTCAGAACGGGCAATATAGAGTAGGCGATCGAATTGAGAACCGGCTAAATCGGGGGAAGTCACCAGAATTTGCTCGACGTAGGGTTGATTTTCCCTTGCTTGTCTTCCGAGGACTTCGGGACGGACGGGAACAGCGCGCCAACCTAAAATCTTAATATTATATTTATTGACAATTTCTTCGATGTGTGCTTTAGCGTCGGCGCGTTCTTGGACCGCTTGGGGAAGAAAGACCATACCCACCCCTAGTCGCTCAGATTCTGGCATATTTAAGCCATTTTCGGCAAACCAAGGAGCGAGGACATCTCTGGGGATAGCGGTCATCATACCGGAACCGTCCCCGGAATCCTGATCGGCGCTGCAGCCTCCCCGGTGTTCCAAACAACCTAAGGCTAAAAGGGCCTGTTCAATCAGTTGATGGCTGCCAGAACCGCGCACATCGGCAATAAAACCGACTCCGCAAGCGTCCCGTTCCTCTACGAGCCATCGGGGACCCCAATAGGGATCGATTTGGTGTATATTGTCGGTTTTTGGGTTATTTTGTTGCGCCATAGAAGTTATCCTTACGGTCGTTGTCTAGAAGGGTGGGATAGTTGGTCTGCTGAAAGGGTCAATCTAGAAGAGAATTTTTTTTGATCTTGCCGTTTCGATTGTCGCTGATTTTTCCTAATTTTTGCCTGTTGCCATCTTTATCTTGGCCGGTCTGAGGAATCACAGGTGATCTACCATGATATAGTAGCTCTCAGGAATTGTCATCGAAAATCCCCTAGGCAGGATGGGGGTGAAACATCCTGTTAGGTGCTTATTTTGACAGAATATTGTCTGATTATCAATGCTAAGACCGAGATTTAAACCCCAGACACGGGTGTTTTTAGTCCTGAGCGAATATTTTAGTTAAAAGTCCTTCTATTCTAGATTCTGCCGCTTTTAAGTTAGACAGTTGGGGATGCTTGGGAGAGGAGACTTTTGTAGTCAGACTTTGGAGAATTGGTCTAAAAAGTATCTTTATATGTTGCAACAACCTAACAAAGATCTGTTATAAGACTGAATAGAACTGAGGTTAATTTAGGTTCAAATATAGGGCAGAAGTCATCGACAGGACAGAATAAAGCGTCTATCCTAAGCATAGGGCGAGAGCGGCTGGATGGTGTTCTGTTTTTCAGCATATCATCTCTCCCTTTCCCTATCCCGAACTCAGATTGTGTGGAGCTTTCAAGACAGGATCGTGATTAATCCCCATATTTTGGCCGGCCAGTATCCTAGGGTCACAAAAGCGCCAACTTTGCAATGATTTTAGTATTAGAACTCTTGCAAATTAATTATATGTTATAATGATGGGTTAACTAATTTTCCCAAAAAAATTAGTTAACCAGTACATTTGTACTGAATAAAAACTTGAAGTTTAACTTTTAACTCAAAACTCTTTAGAGCTGCTTTAATTTGGTTATCAAAACCTCTTTATTTAAGCGGCACAAACTATCTCAATTTTTATAATTGAGAATAAATTCTCCTTGACTTGATTAATCTTTAGGCAACTTTTAAGAAGCTGCTATACCTATCCCTAACTCACAGTTATAAATAGCCGCCAACAAGTTAACTCTTAAACTATATCTTCGACGACGATTCCGATATTTACAGGATAAGATTTTAAAGATTTTGAGTTTCCTATTTATAGGTTCAATGATAATCCTTTCTTTGGCTAAAGCCTTGTTATACTCTTTTTCTAACTCTGTTAATTTTCTATTTTTCGGTTTCTTTTTCGGTGTATAACTATTACTATGGTATGCAGCTATTCCCTGATAACCACTGTCTTCTATGCTGGTAGTTAAAGGATGAAAACGAACTCGACTTTTTTTAAATAAACTAAAATCATGACCTCTACCTTTCCCACAAAAGACACAGATAATTTCCTCGGTATTTTGATCAGCTACTAATTGGGATTTTAAAGTATGATAACCTCTTTTACCCCCCAAAAAATCTTTCTGTTTCTTTTGGGGGCGTTCAATGGGAGTTTCCGTTACATCCATTACCGTTACGACCGGTATCTCTGCTTGATTGAGTAAAGCTTTTTTTCCTTTTAAACGGAAGTTTCCCGATTGTAAAAGCATTTTTTCCGTCTTATTTACAATCCGACCTATAGTTGATTCTGATAGTTCCCAGCTTGTACCAATGTGAAAATATGTTCTATATTCTCGCCAATATTCTAACGTTACTAAAACTTGTTCTTCTATAGATAGTTTAGGTTTCGGTCCCCTTTTAGATGGTGAATTAGAGTCGGCTTCAACACTTTTTACTGATTCTACCATCTTTCTATATGTTTGTTTATACACACCGAAACGGCGTTTGAATTGTTCATCTGATAAGTTTTGATAATCCATAATTTTGCTAATAAACATAGCAAAATTATAGATGATTTCCTGACCTAAGATCACATTTTATTCTTTTTTCCACTTCAATCTAAGAATTGAGAAAAAAGCAAAACCCTCCATTATACCATAAAAAAATTATGCAAGAGGTCTATTTTATCGCAACTTCAGCAAGTTGATTGGCTCTTCTCGTTTCCGTAAGCAAGAAGAATGGCTCTTCTGGTTTCTGTGTGGAAACGAGGTCTATACTGATAGAATATCCGCAAAATAGCCCTAAAAGTCTTGCCCGATAAGCATTTCACGATTCCATAGGCAACAATTATCACACAAAGTCGAGAAGAGCCACTGATAACTGAATTCTGCCGTGAAAACCCGATCATAAAATATCCCTTAGGATGCGAGATTAACGCAGCTAAAATTAAAGCCTACTTATAGGATAACAACTTCTCAGCTAAAACCGATAAATTTAAACTATTTAAAATACGAGTTTTTATCGGTCTTTTTTCATCCCAAAATATCAAGGAGTAATAAAATTCTCTACCTAGAGAAGAATTGAGAAGCTGTAAGGTTTTTTGAGCGGTATCTAAATCATCGAAGCTTAAAAAGTAAACGGTATCATCGAAAATAACGGGTTGATTTTGATAGGGTAATATCAGGTTAAAATTCAGTTTTTTATAAAGTCCAGAAATGGCGATTTTAAAAGGTGAGAAGCTGTAAAAACCCACGCCAAATATGCAAAAGTCTGGCTGATTTTGATAAATTTTGCTCTTTCTGTCTAGAAAATAATTTTTATGATTAACTAAATATTGCCAAGTTTTTGGTGCTATATCCCGTATATTTTCTGTAGATTCACCGATAAACTTCTGAGTTACCAAAATGTATTTATTGATAACCTCTAGGCGATTTTGTGCCACATCTGAACCTTTCAGGAGAGGATAAAGATAGGTAGGTTCAAGATCAACGACTTCCTTTAAACCATTGACAAAAATTCCATTAACTAACTGTAATTCCATGACTTTTGAGCAATCATGTTTAATTCCTGAACGCCATTTTTCCTGAGGATGCCGATGATATAAATATTCTAATCTAGTAAAAGTATTTAAATCTCTGACTAGGATATTATTTTGATAACCAATGCGCTGAAATTCTCCTTCCTCAAAACTATTGAAAACATCACAAAAGTAATTTACTGAATGAGAATCAAATTGACAAAACAGAAGACAAGCATCTACATTAGCTTGAAAATATTTTTGAGTATTGATCGGATAAATTGCCGAGTAAACGAGATGAATTTTGTGAGTATAGATATAGTTTAAAATTTTTCTAGATACGGTTGTTTTACAGATAATTGCCAGATAAGCTGAACGTCGATCAAGACATTCGATGAGCTTAATTAACATCCACTCTGAAATATCAAAATTACTTGTTCCCATCATAGCATCTAAACCATGATAGCCTTGAAAGTTGCTTTTGTGAGGTAAATTTTTTCCGTTAATAAGTCCCTGTTTTGAGTTGGTTATCCAAGGCAGATTCCCCAAAAATAAAATATTTTCTGTCCATGGTTGAGTCAGAGAATACCAGTCACAATCAAAAAAATTCTTCTGTTCAACTTGTATTCTTTGATCTTGGGATATTTGCCGATCTTGATTAATCTGAGTGATATAATTAGGATTAATTTCAAAGCCGAGGATTTTTTCAGTTTGTTTAAAGGTAAGTGCGGCTGCTTTTAAAAAGTTACCTATACCACAAGTTGGCTCAATAATAACATCGGGTTTAACATGAATTTGCCATAATTTTTGACAAATCTTTTCGGTTAACTCCGGGGGAGTTTGAAAGTCTCCATATTCAATTTTAACCTGAGAAGCTTGCATGACTAATTCTCTCTATAAATGGCTATTAATCCTTCTTCTTGACCGGCAAGATCGATTACCCTAGTATATTGTAATCTCCATTGTCAGGCATTAGAAATAGTTAAAAAACCTTGTCCTGGGGGATGAACAAGAATTTCATCAGCTATATTGGCCGCTTCCATTTCATCAACAGGTAAATTTTTATCTAAAATAAAAGCAATTAAATCATCTTTGTTTCCCTGATTGTTTAAGATATTGCGGATACCACGAGTCATCTGGAAATCGGCTGTTCTTTCGGCACTGACAAAAATTGTCCTGATAATTCTTAAACTGGCAGTACGATTTAGGCTATTATCTAACTTTTCATAAACAAAAATAATTAAGGAATATCCCAGTCCAAAAATTTTTTGTCTTGCGGATTTAAAAGGACAAGATGATTGAGGTTGTTTCATGCTGGTTACTTTGATATCTACTAACAAATCGGGAAAATCAATCCCACTAGCTGAATTACCGTCAAGAAAATTATATTTTTCCTTTAGATATAGTTTAAACTTTTGTTCTAAGTAAGTTCCGATCGCTTTACCATCTGTAACACCGTAGAGTGAAGATTCTTGATGTTGAGATTCCAAAGCTGAGAAGACAGCCGCCTCCTCACATAACAATTCTTGGTTCAATCTTGCCATAGATCATACAGGGTTTAAATCAACTCTAGCAGAAAAATTTATCTAAGTAACTAAGCAAAATTAATATCGAATCTGTTTGACTTTCTGTTCTTTGTGCCTCTGTGGTTGCTCCCGAATCATTCTGGGATAAACTGATAGAAAAGTGTATGTTAGGCTAGATTTAACCGGACTAAACCAAGAGAGCCTATTTATTTTTTGCGAGTAAAAATTTCTTCAAACCAATTAATAGCCCGATTTGCTAAAGCTTCTAGGGAATATTTTTGCTCGACTACTGCACGACAAAAAGATCGATCGCTCCGGTCTAAATTTTTAATTCCCGTAACTAATCCCTCGATACTATCGGGGTTTCATTTCGTGGCCTGGAAAAAGGACTGCTGGCGAAATCCCCAAGCTTTAGCGAGGAGCGAGGTGGGAAATGCTTGGACTTGCTGGTTATAAGCTTGTACCGCCTGATTGTATCGCATCCGTTCCACCGCTAGGCGGTTCTCCGTGCCTGCCATTTCGTACTGGAGGTTGATAAACAGTTGGCTAGACTGTAACTGCGGATTCGTTGCGGCATACTGGTGGAAACGTGCGATCGCCTGATCGATTTTGGCAATAGCAGCGGCTTTTTGTGCGGGGGTTAGTGCTTGCAAATAGGACTGACGGGATTGCACCAGCAAGGTGACTAAGGCTTTTTCCTGTTGAGCAGATGCTTGTGTGACGCTGACGAGATTGGGGATGAGATCGGCACGCCGCTGGAGTTGGTTTTCCACTTGCGCCCAGGCTGCATTTACTCTTGAGGCAGAACTCACCAGGGTATTATATGTCCACATTCCCGAAAGCGCAATCACCCCTATTATACCTACCCCCACAGATAGCAATCTCTGGCGTTGTTGTGTCGCCTTCTTCTGTCGCTCTAACTTTTGCTGGCGTTGCCTCTGAACTTCCCGAATCGCTTGTTGGATAAATTCAGCTGGAATCCGCACTTCTTTTGCCGCCGCCACTAATTCCGACTCGGCGAAGCTCTGGGTGTAATCAGCATAGTATCGCGAGGCAAGTTCTAGCACCTCTGGCACAATTTCTTCAGGAATGCGAATTTCTTTGTCGTTCATGGCTAATCTTAGAAAATTTCCCAGAGATTCACGGTGTTTGATCACAAACGGCCATTACCAACTGCCGCCAGCACCGCCGCCGCCGCTATCTCCACCACCAAAACTACCGCCGCCGCTATCTCCACCACTAAAACTACTGCCGCCGCTATCTCCACCACTAAAACTACTGCCGCCGCTATCTCCACCACTAAAACTACTGCTGCTGCTAATTAGATAGAGGCTAATCCGATATATCAGGTAAAAAATAACCAAACCGCCGCCAATAGCAACACCTAACCACATCCAGAAATGTACTCCTCGGCTATTATTCTGGGGGGTATCTTGAGTCAACTCTTTACTCAAGGATGGTTCTAAGGAGACAATTATGGCTCTGGTCGCTGCCAAAGTCCCGCCATCAAAATCTTTTTGCCGGAAGCGCGGCGTTATCTGTGTCTCGATAATATTGCCAACTTTCCCATCGGGTAAAATCCCCTCTACTCCATATCCTGTCTCAATTTCTACGCGGCGGTCTTTGACTGAAATCAAAAATAGCACGCCGTTATCTTGACCTTTTTTGCCAATTTTCCAATAGTTGAAAAGGTTGGTCGTAAACTCTTTAGGAGAGGCGGCGGGAGCAGTTTCCGGTACAGTTACCACTGCTATTTCCGCTCCGTTTTTGGCTTCTAACCGAGCGATCATCTGGTTCAGTTGGGTTTCTGTCTCCGGTTGAAGAATCTCGGCTTTATCTGTCACCCATCCCCCGGAAACCTGTCGAGGATTGGGTACTTCTTGAACCGTCAGAGCTAGGCCAGGACAAGGAACTAGGAAAAAAGCTACGTAGAGCGAACCGAGCCAAATAACTGGATGAGGTTTAACTACTAAAGCTTTCATGACTTTAACCTCGAGTAAATGAAGATTTGTGCCTTTCTGTTGCTGTGTGGTGACAGAAAGGCACTCTCGAACCATATCGCTGCTTCTATTATATTAGACTCCAGCTAAAAACCCTGCTCCCTCACTGACAAAAAATTTCTTCAAACCAATTAATAGCTCGATTTGCTAAAGCTTCTAGGGAATATTTTTGCTCGACTACTGCACGACAAGAATATCGATCGATCCGGTCTAAATTTTTAATTCCTGTAACTAATCCCTCGATACTATCGGGTTCAACTAAAAAACCAGTTTTTCCCTCTTCAATAATTTCTACTGGACCACCACGACCATAGGCAATTACGGGAACACCACAGGCTAAAGCTTCAATAGCCCCGTTACCAAAAGCCTCAACCCAGCGCGGGGTCATCAACAGGCCAAAACAGTCGCCTAGCTCTTTTTGTAGGCTCTCGGTGGGCAAAAACCCGCGATAATCGACTAAATCGAAACTATAGTTATCCTGTAGATTTTGCCAGTAGAGAGGATCGGAAATATGACCGAAAACCCGTAAAGGGACACCTAACTGTTGACAAGCAGCGATCGCATCTTCTAAAGCTTTTTCTGGGGCAATCCGTCCCACCCAGGCTAGACAGGGGGAGGAATCGTCCCGAAACTGATACAAAGATACGTCTAAACCATTAGCCAAACAGCGATAGGGGGGAGATATTGAGAAAGTTTCTGCTTGGGTGACGGTGTGAAAAGCGAGTAAATGGGGAAAACTGCGGTAGGTTTTTTGAATAATATGATCCATCGCCAAAGAAACGGAAGCCATGCTGACTAAATGGGCGACGGGAGTAGCAAAAAAAGGAGTGAGATAAAAAGGGAGCCAATCGTAGGCAAAATTAACAATTAAATCGTACTGATTTTGTACCTGTTGGGCGTAGTGCCACATATTGGCCAAAACGGCATTTTCGGGCATTAAAATCGGGGCTTCCCGGCCCTGACTTTGGGCGGAAATCTGGGCATTTCCCGCTATAGTGATCAAGGGGATATCCTGCAATCGCGAGGCTTCTGGAGCCACTACCCGCACCGCATACCCTTGCTTAGTCAGAGTGCGAGCGAGATTATAAAGAGTTAATTCTACGCCACCGCCGCCCCCCGAACCCAAAAATCCCGCGGGGGTGGAGAGAAATAACAGTTTTCGACTCAATTTTGCACCTCAGTGGGTGTGGTTTCAGTGAAGGAAGTATCCTGTACGTCATCATCATCTTCTGGTTCACCAGTGGTTTCCAGGGGAGCCATCTCTAAACGGGGCGGTAATTGCAGATTTAACTGTTTAATTGCCCAGCGTGCTGTTTCTTGCACTTCCTCATCGGAATCATCGAGGGCAAGACAAATTAATTGACTGATCTGAGTCATGATCTCGTAGAGTCTGGTTAAATCGCGAATGGCATTTTTCCGCACCTGCGGATTTTTATCTTGGAGAGAGATAGCCAAAGCTTGGTTCATCGGTCGCAGGGAGCGGGTACAGATTTGAGAGAGGGCTTCTAGGGTTAAGCTGCGTTCGACGGAATCCCCATCCACCATACTATCGACTAAAGGCTGCATTGCCCTAGAATCGGACATCTGTGCCAGCTTCCAAACCGCCCGTCTCCGGTTACGGGGATCGTTATCGCGAAGATTTTCAATTAAACGCAGGATTAAGTCTACGTTCGGGATCTGGGAGGTAGCTTGTACGGGCAAAGAAGTATTGAAATCGTATTCCCCATTGCCATTAATGTCACTGCTGGTCTTGGTGTTCGCATCGAAGGAATTACCATTGCGCCCAAAAAAGTTGTAGAGTGGGTTTTTGGGATTGATGTAAGTTGTCTTTTGGCGACGTTTTGAGGCTTTGCTTTTGGGACGACGGTATTGAAGGAGAAGCGATAGTAAAGCCCCCAATAAAGAGATTGATAACAGGGCCGAGCCAGCGAAATATGTCATTTTTTCTGGCTCAACCAAGATTTCCAGGGAGACCACTCCAGGAATAAGGGGAATAGAAGTAGAAGGAGCCTTTTTGGAGGCAGCTTCGGCATCCTTGCCCGTGGAGGTTTTATCTAAAAACTTCTCCATATCAGTGATCGCATTTTCAGCTGCGGTATCGCTCGGGCGTTGTGCCAGCGCTTGTTCAAATTTTTCCAAGGCTAGTTGGTATTTTCCTTGGGCTGCGGCTTCGTAACCAGCTTGCATCAACTGATAGTAATTATCGACAGTCTGGGTTTGCTCTAACTTGGGCGGAGTTTGAGCGTTAGCCGTGGGTAAAGCCTGGAAATGATAACCCCAACTGCTCACACTGATAGCTAACAAAAATAGAAAATTGGGTTTGATCATAGAATTAAATTAATTAATGTAACCGTTTGGGGGGGGGGTAAAAGTATAATAGCCTAAAAGCCTTGGATGAGAAGCAGTGAACACCAGAGATAGGTCATAGACCATGATGATTGGGAAAAGACCCTCTTGAGCGTGGGACGGGTAGTAGGGAGCCTAGTATCGAGGATAGGGTCTACTGTTTAGCACTTAGTAGGGATTATCTCTGAAAAACTGGCTTAATTAAGCTTGCACAGGAGTTCTGCGCCACGTTCGACCTTGAATAGTCCTGTGGAATTGCCAATTAGCTACGGTTTCTGGATAATCGCCCCGATAGTGACCGCCTCGGCTTTCTGCTCGTAATAAGGCACTTTCCAGAATTAAGTCGGCGATGTCTAAAAGATTTAATGTCTCGATCGCTATTCTTATTTCTAACCGCACCGAGGGACACAAAAATAATTGTCCTTTGTCGGGAAGAAGATTCTGGAGAAATTGGCCCATCTTTAAGGAATGTAACTGTTGTTTCCACTGTTGCACCCGTAGGATAGCAGTTTCTAACTCATTTTGACATCGGCAAATTCCCGCATTTTCCCACATTAAAATCGGTAATTCTCTCCGTACTTTTTGCCAGTCTTCCTGTTCTTCCTGCCAGTTTTCCCCAATTTCTAAGGGTTTTTCTGGTCTTTCCCCACGAAAGTTTTCTGGCTCTAGACCTATTTCAGCTAAATTTGCCGCAAAGACAATACATTCCAAGAGAGAATTACTGGCTAAACGATTGGCACCGTGGACACCTGTACTAGCTGATTCGCCGATCGCATACAAACCGGGTAGAGAAGTGCGGGCGTTTAAATCTGTGGCTACTCCTCCCATCCAATAGTGAGCGGCGGGGGCGACGGGAATCACATCCTCAAACACATTAATGCCCCATTTTTGACAGATGCGGATAATATTGGGGAAACGATAACGCAGACGATCCGGTTCGATTGGTCTTAGATCTAGATATACTTTGGCATGGGCGGGATCGTCGGAGGTTTTGTGCAAATGGCTAAAAATCGCCCGACTCACCACATCCCGGGGAGCCAATTCTCCAGCAGCATGGTAATCGAAGGCAAAACGCCGCCCCTGGGCATCAATTAAATGCGCCCCTTCGCCACGCACCGCTTCACTAATTAAAAACCGCGGTGCCCCCGACACAGTCAAAGCGGTGGGGTGAAACTGAAAAAATTCCGGGTCGCGAATCACTGCCCCAGCACGCCAAGCCAGGGCGACTCCATCCCCGGTGCTGACGGCGGGATTAGTAGTTTGGGCGTAGACTTGACCGCCGCCTCCCGTAGCCAGAATGACTGCTTGCGCTCGCAGCCAACAGAGATGATCTTGATGGAGTAAACAAATACCTTGACAGCGTTGCCCTTCCGGGTCAAGCCAGAGTTTCAGGGCAATCGCTTGGGGAATAATGGTAATGTTGGAGCGCTCGGTCACTTTTTCCATCAGGGTACTGATGATCGCTCTCCCGGTGCGATCGGCTGCGTGTAGCACCCTAGCCTGGGAATGGGCAGCCTCAAGAGTGCGGGCTAAGTCGTCTCCAGAGCGATCAAAACTAACTCCTAACCGCAGCAAATCAGAGATCGCTTGGGGGGCCTTCTCAACTAAAAACTGCACGGCATAGCGATCACATAAGCCCGCTCCGGCCTTCAGGGTATCTTCTAAATGGAAAACGGGGGAATCTGCCGGGGACGTGGCCGCCGCAATTCCTCCCTGCGCCCAATCACTAGCCCCGGTTTTTAAATCTTCTTTGGTAATTAAACCCACCTTTAAGTTAGGGGGTAAACACAGCGCGGCATACAATCCCGCCGCTCCCGAGCCGACCACTAAAACATCTTGATAACTCGGCAGTTGCGAGGAAACGACCATGTAGGAGTTAATTGATAAATTCTATTTATTCTAGCATTTCATTTCTCTATAGCTCTGGCCAAAATCCCCAGTCTTTCGTTGGCGCAGTATATGGTCGCCAGTCGTCAACTTTTGACTGAAAACTCCAATCTGATCCCTAGACCTCTTATAAAAATCAAAAATTGTTGTTAGATTTAGGAGTCAGTATTCTCCGAGTCAGTAGAATTAAAAATGAATAATAATCAATTAAATAATCTATTTACCGATTTTATGCAATTTAATCCCTATTTTTGCCGTTTTTAAACCCTGAAAAATTAATTATGCCAGAGCTTGACTGAATAACTGATCACTGATCACTGATCACTGATCACTGATCACTGAAAAAGGTGAGCGATCGCTCACCTAGAAATTTTTTTTAAACCGTAATTAACTGGATTTAGTAAACTCCGGGGTTAAAACGGTCATCACCCTCGATAAATTCTTTAGAAGGCTCAGTAACGGTGAATTTCTCCAGATTAGCCTGTAAACGCTCTTTTTGAGTGGCCGAGAGTCCGGGTATATTGAGGACATCTTCCACTTCTTGGTAGGGGGCGTTTTTGATGATTTTACCAGCTAAATTGGGATAGAACCCTCTCAAGTCCCGGAAATCGCGAATATCACTGTTATTGAGGTCGATTTTCGCCCCAAATTCTGTAGTTAGTTTAGCATCAGCCGCATTTAAGACCGCCACAGGAAGAGAGGGAAGGGCGATCGAGGTGAGATTGAGAGCTTGAGCAGGAACTTTGCCCCAAAAACTCCCGATAATCAAGGCAATTACCGCCAGCAGACGAACAAGATTCTTCATTGCAGTTGTGGTCTCCTAAAACCAAGGCAAATTAACGATCAGGACAAGAAATGAAGCCGTCAGCCTTCAGCTTTCCGACTAGGCATAGGGTGGGGAATTGGGACTTACCACCGCAGCTGACCTATTAGCTGAACGCTGATAGCTAGTTAAAAAAGTTATATCATGCCATTAGACCAGATCTTAACCTAGTTTGCCGCCCTAGGGGAAGGGTTTTGAGGGTTGGGGGATGGGGTTTTAGGGTTTTAGGGGTTTTAGGGTTTTGCGGTTTTGGGGTTTTTTAACAAAGAACAAGTTGGTTAGGACAATCTAAATCGCTAAAATCAGGTTCTGGCAAGGATTTTCCTGCTGCCATCTGGCTGCTGCTACAGTTGAATTTCCCTATTTCCCTCTTCCCCTATCTCCCCACTTCCCCCATTTCCTCATTCCCCTATCCCCCAATCGAATTATTACAAATCCCTAAAATTATCAATGACGAACAGCACTCCTATGGCATCATAAACTGTTGCTTGTCTTGAAATATATAATAAGGAAGACACAATTATGGCTCTCCAATTGGGTGATATCGTTCCAGATTTTACACAAGATTCTAGTGAAGGTCCGATTTCTTTTCATCAGTGGGTAGGAGATAGCTGGGTAGTGCTGTTCTCGCACCCGGCTGATTATACCCCCGTTTGTACCACGGAATTGGGTACGGTGGCTAGTCTCAAGTCAGAATTTGAGCGACGTAATGTGAAAGTGATCGCTTTGAGTGTGGATAGTGCCGAATCCCATCGGGGTTGGATTAATGACATCAACGAAACTCAAAACACTACCGTTAACTATCCGATTATCGCCGATGGCGATCGCAAAGTGTCCGATCTCTACGGCATGATTCACCCCAATTCCCTCAATAATCTGACGGTGCGTTCGGTGTTTATCATCGATCCCCAGAAAAAATTACGTTTAACTATTACCTATCCTGCCAGCACGGGACGCAATTTTAACGAGATCCTGCGCGTAATCGACTCCCTGCAGCTCACCGATAACTATCAGGTGGCTACCCCGGCTAACTGGACCGACGGCGGCGATTGTGTGGTGGTTCCCTCTATTCCCACTGAAGAAGCTCGCAGCAAATTTCCCAAAGGGGTTGAGGAAATCAAACCCTATCTACGCATGACTCCCCAACCTAATAAGTAATTAGTGGCTGGTAATCAGTGAACCATATCCTTGAAAACTGACAATCCAAAAACCATAAAATCTTGAGCGAGGGTTGGCTATCCGTTTTAACGGATGCTACCCCTGGCAACAGGGGATTTATCTCCCTTTATCATTTATTAGTTTGATTGTCAATATATTTTTCATAGTTTCCCTAGATGTGTCAATGTGTCACCAGCAGTGATGCCGAAATAACTAGGAGTCCAGAAAGCGGGGAGCTTTAACAACTCAGAGAATTATTTTCTTAAAAGCAATTTCTTGGCTGGGTTAAAGACAATTCATCGACATCTATCTTAACTATAAGTTAAATTAATATTTAACCAAAATCGGCTTAAGACTAAAAAAACAATTAACATTATGGCGGCAAATGCTTATTAGTGGTTAGTTTAGCTAGATTGTAGAGGGATGAAATTATCTAGAGATCGAGCAGGGATTGTCAGGAATTGTGGGTTATATATATAAGTAAATTTTATTTTAAGTTTATTTAAGACTGTCATTACTAATGCAAGGGTGAGTCAGGGAGATTTTCCCGTAGTATCAAAAATGAAACTCGCTCCCATCGTTCAATCTGACGACGAGCGAGAGGCAATTGTAGAGACTGGCGCTTTCACTAGCATTTAATTAAGAGGAACAACTGATGACAACTTATAAAGTCACCCTGAAAACACCCGATGGCGAGCATACAATTGATGTTCCCGAGGATGAGTACATTCTCGATGTAGCTGAAGAAGCAGGACTGGACTTACCTTATTCCTGCCGTGCGGGAGCTTGCTCCAACTGTGCCGGTAAACTTCTATCTGGTCGTGTCGATCAATCCGATCAATCCTTCCTCAGTGACGATCAAATGGAAGCTGGTTTCATCCTCACCTGTGTCTCCTATCCCACCGATAACTGTGTGATCGTCACCCACCAAGAAGAAGCTTTGTACTAATCTCTCTCAAGATGGTTAGAAAACTCCCGTTAAGTGCCATGGCACTTAACGGGAGTTATTTTATGGCTCAAAAATTTTTTCCCTAAACACTTGTGTGTTTTAGCTAAGGGTGCTATGATTGATAATCGTGGAATTAATGGGTCGGTGCCCGAGTGGTTAATGGGGGCGGACTGTAAATCCGTTGGCTACGCCTACGCTGGTTCGAATCCGGCCCGGCCCACCACGATCAATGCCCGTGTAGCTCAGTGGTAGAGCACACCCTTGGTAAGGGTGAGGTCATGAGTTCAATCCTCATCACGGGCTTAGATTGGAAAAGTTGCGGTGATGGGATTTCTTTGATCCTCTTCACGCAATTTCATCTTAAGAAACCTGTGCGTTCGCCCTGGGAGCTTAAGCTGTACCGCATTTAAACTGCGTCTGGGAAAATTGAGGACAAATGCTCGAACTCCCTCTCCGGCACTCCCTTCTCCGGTGCAGTCTTAACGAGTAATTGAGATAGTCAACAGCTTATCCCCGTGGGCGGAGATAAGATAGAATGATATAACATCATCTGGGATTTTCTCTGGTGCTATATTAGACCTCTTGTAAAAATCAAAAATTGTTGTTAGGGTTAGGAGTCGGTAGCCAGTAGTCAGTAGTCAGTCCCGATAAAAAAATTTTCACCCCCACAGATGAAAGAGGTTTCCGTCCCTACACCCCACACCCCACACCCTACACCCTCTTTCAAGTCAGGAGAATTAAGAATGAATAATAATCAATTAAATAGTCTATTTACAGATTTTATGCCATTTAATCCTTATTTTTGACGTTTTTGAACCCTCAAAAGTTAATTATGCAAGAGGTTTATTATAAAAATGTCCAATCAATCCTCACCTAACTCCACAGAAATACAAGCAATTTTCGATCGGATCGCTCCTGAATATGACCGACTTAATCAAGAATTAAGTTTAGGATTACACCGCGTCTGGAAATTAATGACAGTCAAATGGTGTCAACCCGAAAAAGGCGATTTTGCCCTTGATATCTGTTGTGGCAGCGGCGACCTAACTAACCTATTATCAAAACAAGTGGGCAAAACCGGCCAGGTGATCGGACTAGATTTTTCCCCACAACAATTAAAAATCGCCCGTCAACGTTTTAGCGCCACTAATATTAACTGGATGGAGGGGGATGCCCTCAATTTACCCTTTGCCGATTCTAGCTTTGATTGTGCCACTATCGGCTATGGATTACGCAATGTGGTCGATATTACCCAATGTCTGGGGGAATTATACCGAGTCCTGAAACCGGGCGCTAAAGCGGCGATTCTTGACTTCCATCAACCCACCGAAACCATCGCCAAATTATTCCAAAACTGGTATCTCGATCATATCGTCGTTCCCGCTGCCGAGCGCTACGGTTTAACTGACCAGTACGCTTATATTAGTCCCAGTATCGATCGCTTTCCCCGGGGCCCAGAACAGGTAAAATTAGGCTATCAGTCGGGATTTTCCGGCGCTGTTCACTATCCACTCCTAGCAGGACTGATGGGAGTGTTAGTCTTAAAGAAATAACTCACTCACATTTCCGTTTATTTTTTGCTGCTAAATTGAATCTCCCTACTCTTTGGACATGGATATTACCGCCGATCGCGGGGGCAATTATTGGCTATTTTACGAACGATGTAGCCATAAAAATGCTATTTCGTCCCTACAAGGCGATTTATATCGGTAAGCGTCCTCTTCCCTTCACCCCGGGGCTAATTCCTCGCAATCAAGATCGATTAGCTGTCCGGGTATCGGATACGATCATGGGTTCCCTGTTAACTCCCGAGGAATTACAAAAACTGGCTAAACGACTCCTCGACACCGAAAGGGTACAGGGGGCGATCCTCTGGCTGTTACAATTAGCTTTAAAACAGATAAAAGGCGATCGGCAAGCAAAAACCGCCGAGATTTTGGCGGCGATTCTTCACGATTTATTCGGGGAATCTTTAGCGAGATTACTAAAAGTTTTAGCCCGACGGCAGGACTTTTTAGAAAAACAGATCAATCAAATTTTTGATCGCCTAGTTTTAGAATTTTCTCTCAGTGAACAACAGGCGCGACAATTCTCCGATTGGCTATTAGAAACCGTCTTACCTGCTGATGTTATCCGTCTAGCTTTAATCGATTTTTTAACCGATCGCAATATTCAAGTTATCGATGAAGGATTTCGGGAAAAAACCAGTGGAACCTATTGGGTAGTAGCCAATTTATTCGGTTTACGCAATGCCCTTGCTCGCTTACGCACTTTTTGCCTTGATGAAAAGGATTTAGCTAATACCAGAATCAAAGAATTATTACTATCTTTAGAGATGCGTAATCGTCTGAAAAACTGGTTACAAAGTATCTCTTTACAAAATTTACCTATCTCCACCGTCAGACAATTGCGTAAAACCACCAGGGATACGGTGCGAATTTATATTCAAGAAAGTGGCGAACAATTTCTGCAAGATTTTGGACAAACGATCGACTGGGATCAAATCGCTAATTTAATTATTAATCGTCTGCAATCTTCGGGGTCAATGACTACATCATTAGGGGTAATTAGTCAAGAGTTAGCGTTAATTTTAGAGCGTTATCTAGAGGAAGATTTAGAGAAATTAGTCGCCCAAATTATCCCGATTCTCAACATTGATCAGGTGATCCGCGATCGGGTAAATGCCACTTCCCCCGCCGATCTGGAAAATGCCATCCAAGGCATTGTTAAACAGGAATTACAGGGAATTGTTAATCTCGGTGGTATTCTCGGTCTTCTAGTTGGACTAATGCAAACAGTTATTTTAATTGCACAGAATCCGGGGTAATAATTAGGGTCTGCTGAAAAAGTTTGTTGGTGGGGGCAGGGTGTGGGGTGTGGGGTGTAGGGTGTGGGGTGTGAATTTTCCCCCTGAAAAAGCCTTAATCTAACAAGGTTTTTAGATTTATTCAGCAAGCCCTAATTAGGGGGGTTAAACTAAGTTAACCCACCGGAATCATTGCGTTTATTTTTAAGGTAAAATCAAAAAACTTCCCTGACAGAAAAGAGTTTGATCGTCGAGAATAAAAGATTTAATCTCCACATCTTTGCCTAAATCGACGGTAAAAGGTTGCAAATCAATAGATAAATCTGGGGCTAAACCTTGCCATTGTCGGGGACTAATCCCTAAAGTGCGAGCATCTTTTAAGGTAATATCGGCAGTAAAAATTACTTCTGCACCCGTTTCTCTATGGCCGAGAAGAGAGAAATAGCCCTGATTTAGGAAAACATTTTTCCAGTTAAAACGCTGTTGTGAGATAATTTCTCTGGCGTTAACAACTCCGTTATTTTCTAGGGAAAAAATTAGTAAATCGGCAAAAGCATTAATTAAAATAGTCGAGGCGATCGAATTATTTAAATCCTGCTCGTTAATTTCCACCTCACCGCTAACCCGAATAGGTTCCAAAATTTTTAGAGGTTTCCCTCGCAAAACCTGCCCGATATTAAGACGAATATTTTCCCCTCTTAATTGCGCTTTACCTAGATGTAAACCTTGATAAATCGCTTTTCCTACGGCTAAAAATACCCCGGGGATATAACCGCGCAAAATTTGCCGATCATGACCTTGCAGCTGCATTTCTAAATCTTCTATCTGTTCTACTTGCGTTCTTAAGAACAGACGTACTGCTGGCGGCAAAACCTTACTAATAATCTCACTTTGAGTATTGACCCACATAAACGTTATCTCACTCACTCCACAATTTTTCTAATTGTAACAGAGCTAGATCGATCGAACCATGAGGGGCCGCCGTCAGCTATCATACTAAATCCGTTGAGTAGAGGCGAGTTATGAGGAGAGGCAAAAGGCAAAAGGCAAAAGGCAAGAGGCAAAGGGGAATAAATAATCAGTTTCTAAGTAGGTAGGCGTTAAAAATTATCAGATGCCCCCCTTATCAAGGGGGGATTAAGGGGGGATCGAACCTAAAATTCATTTTTAATTTAATTATAACCAACAACTTAATAACTGGATTTGGTATCAGTTATAGGTAAAAACTTCGCTACTTTCTTTTCACTGATTACTGATTACTGATCACTGACAAGCCCCTAATTTTTAGGTTTTTGAGGCGTTGAGGGAATTAAAACGAGGGGAAAGATAGGCGACTAAAATTCCAAGGGTAAAACCAATTAAATTGCGGAAAAGGGGCAGTAATTCACTGGTGCGAGTAACCACCGGTCCGATGCCAAAAGCAACAAAGAGGATAAACCAGAGGGGAGAGACAATTAAAACCCATTGCCAAGCGAAAACCTGTCCTTCTTTGCGGGGAATACCGGCAAAACCGAAGACTAAACCGCCGACAATTGAGGTAATTAAAGTTAAAATCCACTGTTCCCTCGGTAAACCGGGGACCACCGCACAACCACCTTTAACTAAACAGCCTTTTACCGTGTCTAAGGATTGTACGATCGCGTTATTTTCGCCATTTTCCCGGACAAAATACATATTACCGAAACGGGCCTGTAACTCGATCCAAAAAGTGCGGGGTAAAAATTCATAGACGGCATCACCAATACTAAAAGATAGTAGATTACCGCCGCGACCATCGGCCACTAGGAGAATACTTTTATCATCCAATCCCCAGAAATTAATCACGGCCCGGCCGGGGCTGCGGTCATATTGGGTTAAAACTCGCATTTTCCAGCCGGTTTCCCCTTGAAATGTCTCGATATCTCGGATTAATGCTTCTTCCTGTTTTGCGGGTAGATAATTGGCTAAATCAACGATCGGAGTGGCTTGATTGGGCAGTAATTCGGGATTATTCACCGCTAGAGCTTGATCCGGGCAGATAATCCAACCCAGACAGCTAATGACACCAATTACAAGAGCGATCGAGATTCCTCGGCAAAAACGATTGAGCATAGCACTTCTAGACAATGAGAATTTTTTCAGCAAGGGTGTAGGCTAACTTTCAGTTTCTTTACACTTATTTACTTTATCTTAAGGGAATTCTCAACTTTAGTCACTCAGTTATCAGGAGTCAGGAGATAGGAGTCTGTATTCAGGAGTCAGTCCCGATGAAAAAATTTTCACCACCAGAGATGAAAGAGGTTTCCTTCCCTACACCCTACACCCTACACCCCACACCCCACACCCCACACCCTACACCCCACACCCTACACCCCACTTCCCCATCTGCTTAACTGCGTTTCCAAGTATTCCAAGCGACTTTAAAACCGATCAAGAGGCGACGGCTGCCACGATCGAGCTTGCTGAGACCAGCTTTAGCACTACCGAGACTGCGATCGACTCCTTGGAAAACTTGGCGGGTACTTTTGACCCCTTCATCGATATTTTCGGTTAATTCGCTGATTTCTGCCCCTGTCAGGCGAATTGCTTCTAGAGTCGGGGGAAATTCCCGATGGAGGGTATCGAATAATTTTTCGGCACTGCGGGCTGCCCGGGCTAACTCTTGCAGGGCAGGTAAAGCAGCGATGAAAACCGCCGTTAAACTAACGGCGACTAGCAGTAAAGAACATCCTAGCCAGAAAATAGGTTCGGTCATTTAATGGTCATTCGAGTGATGATTATCGCCTTGGGGGGATTCTTCCGAGTCGGGGAAAGGATTGTCCGTGGCTAGACTTTGACTAGCTTCGATTCCGGCTGTCACCGCCTCTTTTAATCTGATTAAAGTATCATCCCAATTACGCCGGGCCGATTCCGATAGGCGATCAGCCTGCAATTGCATCGTCGTGGTCAGATCTTCGGCTAATTCAGGCAAAGCCCGCGCGGATTTTTGCAGAATTCGACGGGTTTCTTTTCCAGATCTGGGCGCTACTAATAAACCCGCCACTGCCCCGATCGCACTGCCCACTAAAACCCCGACGAGGAATAAGCCACCGTTACCGTTATTTTTATCTGCCATAGGATTGCCCTTGTACTTAATTCCCAATTTTACGAGCAATTACACTTCTCTTGTGCAGTTTCTTCGGCAAAATTTTGGACTGTTGCTCTTGGTAAGCAGCAACAGACCTAGAAGGGATAAATTGAGAAAAAACTAGCGATCGGGTAAAACCTGATTTTATGGCTGACTTTGAGCCAATAAGGGAGTGAAAAAGAAGAACCTCTGGGAGTCTTGCCGTGTTTCGACCCCAAAGGTTCCTCTTATGCTGAACTTATACTCCTCACACAATAGTAATAATACACACAATCCGCTGCTTTTGTCAAGAGGTTTATGACATTTTTTTCCACAGACCTCTGGCCAAATTAATTTCCCAGGGCCGTTAGGCGCTCTTGTCGGGGACAGCTAAGTAGGGTTTGCGGCAAAAAGTTTTTCCTGGGGGCAGGGTGTGGGGTGTGGGGTGTGGGGTGTAGGGTGTGGGGAAATGGGGAAATGGGGGAGTGGGGAGAGGGAAGTAGGGGGTGGTATCAACTATTGCCTTCAAGCCACGTTTTCAAATCTCGTTCTGGTTTGGCCACATTAAATAAATGTAAACCAAAATCCTCTGAAATATCTTGACAAATTTTCACTCCTCTGATGCTGTTGCCTTTTTCATCTAAAAGGGGCGAAAAAGTCCCAATTCCCAACTGATGGGGAACTACTGCCGTAATTCCGCCCCCGACACCGCTTTTTGCCGGTAATCCTACCCGATAGGCCCATTCTCCCGAAGCGTCGTACATTCCACAGGTAAGCATAACACTGATCACATCTTGAACGTAGTGTTCATCGATCGCCCGTATTCCTGTGATTGGGTTGACACCCCCATTAGCCAAGGTAGCCGCCATCAGGGCTAAATCGTGAGCATGGACGAGGATGGCGCATTGTTGACAGTAAAGGTCGAGGGTTTCTTCAATTTTATCGCTAACCATGCCAAAATTTAGCATCAGATAAGCCATGGCCCGATTGCGATTGCCGGTGGATTTTTCCGAGAGAAAAACGGGGACATTAATCTCGTGATCCCTACCCGTATAGCGTTTAAACATTTCTAAAATACGTTTTAGCCTTTCCGTGGCATTCTGTCCGGTGATTAAATCCGTGGTAGCGATCGCACCAGCATTAACCATAGGATTATAGGGACGATTGGTTTTTTCATCGAGAATAATCGAGTTGAAAGCTTCCCCCGTGGGTTCAACACCGACTTTACTATTAACGTATTCCCTTCCGTGATCTTCTAGGGCTAATCCAAAGACAAAAGCTTTAGAAATCGATTGTACTGTAAAGGTTTGCTGACAGTCGCCCACCTCAAAAATCTGACCGTCAGTGCTAATTACAGAAATACCAAACCATTCTGGAGCTGCTAGGGCTAATTCCGGAATATAATCGGCGATATTCCCCGTCTGTAAATCGGAGTATTTTTCGTGAAGATAGTTAAGATAGTTCCGAAAAGGATAGACTAACTCTTGCCCGGAATTGACGGGACTAATAAAATCTTTTGGGGAAGCCATAGAGGAGTATAGCAGTTATCCTAATAATGAGTGACAAAGTTGTGGTTTTGGGGAGTCAGTCGCCGGTATTCAGTTGTCTCTATTGGAGCATGATTGTAAGAGGTGGTTCCCTCAGCTGCTTGCCTATCTAAATTACTGGTTAAGATTGCCGCCGATAATTGTTGTTTCAGTGCCACTCTAGAGACGGTAATAAGCACATCTCTAGAGAATTTCTGTAATTTCTAATTAACTTCCCGAACCACGATAAATGCGATCAGCTTGGGAGGGTTCTAAATAAGTATAGCCCGGTTTTTGGGTTGAGGAGCCATTCTTTTTCGCCACAGTATTAACCGCAGGAGTCGCTTTTTTTAAGTCCGCATTAGTCCTGATATAATCCTCAGAAATCTTGAAGGGATGACTATTGGGAAGGTGACGACTAGGGGGTAAATTGTCTTCTGGTTCGGGATGGGTAATTTTACTATGGGGAGCGACAAAATCGTGTAGGATGGGATCATAGGCTAGAATTTCGCCGGTTTCAATCCGAAAAATCCAACCGTGTAGGGACAATTTACCCTGATGTAATCGGGAACGAATAATTGGATAGCTTTGCAAATTACTTAACTGATTGAGAACATTTTCTGCTACTGTCACCTCGATCAGTTCTTCTCCTTCTAGTTCTTTGTAATTATCCTTAACTAAACGTCGAGTAGCTTCTGCTTGCTTTAACCAATCGTAAACTAAAGGCATTTCATCGGCCAGACTCTGCAATTTTAACAAACCTTTCATCGCTCCACAATGGGAATGACCGCAGATAATCACTTGCTCGATGCCGAGAGCGTTGATAGCATATTCTATAGATGCACCTTCACCACCATTGGTTGCTCCGTAGGGAGGAATTATATTTCCCGCATTACGAATTACGAATAATTCCCCCACCTCCGCTTGGGTAATTAGGTTAGGATCGATACGGGAATCGGAACAGGTGATAAACAGGATTCTCGGTTTTTGTCCGTGGGAGAGTTGCTCAAATAATTGCCGATGTTCATCAAAATAACCACTCTGGAACTTTTCTAGTCCCTGTAGGAGTTTCTTCATAATAATTCTTCTAGTTTAGTTCGATCGCTATTTAGTCGATCCTTTCAGCATTATCGGGCATGAGATAACAGCAATGCAACCGGCCAGATTAGCGATCGCTATCGGCTGCGAGATTGGTTATACTTTGTTAAGATAAGATACAGACTGTATCTAAGCAAATTTTATTCTATGGAAACTGCAACAATTTTGGGGATTTCGATCGCTGCCGCTTTGGTAGGAATTACCGCTTTAGCTCTTTATACCGCTTTTGGACCGCCGGCAGCAGAATTAAGCGATCCTTTTGAAGATCACGAAGATTAATTCTTTAATAACCATGTGGCTATCTGCCAAGGAGAAATTTGCTCCATAGGATCGATCGCTCTTTCTAAACCATCGATCGATTCTTTTATTGTTAATTGTAATTGATTTTGCCAATCAATAACAGCGTTTTCTCCCTGACATTCATAAACGCGCATTACCCAACCCCGAGAGGCTGTTTCAGTTGGTTTGAAACTCATTAAAATTAAGTTATCGGCCGAGAATTTTAACCATTGTGCCACCGGTGGCAGCCGGTTTGATTGAGAAGAATTAGTAATAAAAATAACGGTGACAGGTAAGTTTAACTGCCAAGCGTGATGGACAGTTTTCGCCGTTTTCCAGTTACCTTGGTGGGGATATATTGCATAGGTAAATTCTTGTTTACCCAGATCCGCCTCGGAATCTGGCCAGCGGGGACTTCTCAGCAGAGTTAATCGCAGTTGCTGGTTAGTAGCATCATAGCCATATTTATTATTATTTAAAAGACTTACCCCATAGTTTGCCTCTGTATCGGTTAAATCCGCCCATTTATGGGCGTAAACTTCCCATTTTGGCGATTCTGGTTGGTGGGAACGCTCGATTGCACCACAGGCAATTTCATAGGTGGTAAAATCGCTGTTGAGGGTGAGAGGAAAAGCGGTTTTTACTAAAGTATGTTCCTGTTGCCAATTAACAATAGTTTTAATCTGGAGAATAGGGGAATCTTTTTCTAAGATATAATCTTGACAAAATTGCGAATCAGCTAAACTTCTGATCACGCGAATCTGCCAGCGCAAGGGACCACATTCTAAGCATTCGATCAATTTTAATACTGTTTTGGGTAAGGGATATTGTTGATAATTCGGATCGATATTCCAAGCGTCCCAATATTGTCCTTGATCTTTAAATGCCTGTAATTGATTACCAGCAGCTTGCAGGATTTCTTTTTGATTAATTATATCAAATATACTATCTATATCTCCCGTTTCTGAGTTAATGGTAACTTTAAGTAAGCCATTATCTAAAATAAATTGGCAGTTAGTTAAATTTTGCTCGGCTGCTTGCTGATTGGCAACTAACCAAAATAACTTATAACCCACAGAAGGAATATTTTCAGCGAGAAATAATAGTTGATTGTCGTGGGATAATTGGGAAGGACAGAGACAATTATTCCAGTCATAAACCGAACAATTGACAGATTCTATAGCTAAAGAGATAACCTGGGTTCTTTCCCAGTTAAGAGAATTAAAAACTAGAAAAGGTTTTGCTTGGGGATGGGGGGGATTAGGTAAATTAATTTGAGTGGCAATTGCCTGTAAAGCTTGATCTAAAATTGCTTCACCTGTGCTGATAACTTGCTGCCATAACTGATTGGCATCCCTAAACACTTCGGGGATAGAAGTACCGGGAAGTATATCGTGAAACTGATTTAATAAAACCTTTTTCCATGGGGATTCTATCTCGACTTTCGGATAGGGAATCTCTAGTAAAATATTAGCCAGAGAAGACCATAATTCCCCTTGATACAAGAGGATTTCACAGTAACGATTATAGGCCTTTTGGTCGGCGTGGGTAGTATAACAACCGCGATGGAATTCTAGATATAATTCATCATCCCAGATAGGAAGATTACTTGTCTCCAGACTGTCCAGATAAGTTGTTGCTTGGCTAAATTTTAGCTGGGGGAAAAAAGGAGATTTTTGCCAACGTTGGGCCACCTCTAACATATCACGAGTCGGACCGCCGCCATGGTCACCAACACCGGGCAGCCAAAAAATATCTTTTAAGCCGGTTTGCTGTTCCCAATTGAGAGCATGATCGGTCATAATAATTGGGTTAGTATCCATAACTCCGGCAACATTGGGAGGAGACATGAGGGAAAGAATTTTACTGCCATCGGGAGATTGCCACCAGAAAAAACCGTGGGGAAATTTAGTCGTATCATTCCAATGCAGTTTCCCGGTTATAAAATATTTGATGCCAAAGGATTTAAGAATTTGCGGCAATTGGTAGGGAAAACCAAAGGTATCCGGCAGCCAAGCAGTTTTAGTGATTTGTCCAAATTTTTCTTGAAAATATTTTTGTCCATAAAGTAGTTGTCGAAATAGAGATTCCCCAGAGATTAAATTGACTTCTGGTTCTACCCACATCCCCCCCAAAAGTTCCCAAGATTGCCCTTTATATGCCTCTAGCATCGCTTGAAACAGGTCAGGATGATGTTTTTCTATCCAATCGTAAATTAGGGGGCTAGAATGACCAAATATGAGGGCAGGAAAATCTTTTTGCAGGTTTAAAACCGAGATAAAAGTGTTTTTTGCCACTTGCCAAGTTTCTGCCAACGGCCACAACCAAGCCATATCCAAATGTGCGTGGCCGAGAAGATGAAAACTGCGTTCTTTGAGAGGTTGAGCGAGGGTTTGCAGGGATTGACGAATTGATTCTAGGGAGCGATTAAATTTATCTTTGTTGGTGACATTATCCCAGTCAATATTATCGAGAGTAGCGGTAAAAGCCGCTAAGTTTTCAGGATAAAAAGTTTGCATATAATTATGGAGAATGGTTAATTCATCAGCAACAAAACAAGGATCGATAGCTTGGCTATATTCATAGATTAACTCTGATTTCATCAAACCACCAATATCATGATTGGGACTGACTAAACGGAGAGTAACAAGAATTTCTTGATCGGTAGAGACCGAGTTGGAAAGTAAAATGCGGGTGGAAGAATCAAAGAGGTCTCCTGCTTGGATAAATTGATTATTAACATAAATTTTGACATCTTCCGCCCACCAAGTTAAGATTAATCTCAGTTCCATTCCCGCTAAAGGATAACCGGCTAAATGTTCGGGGACAATAATTTTTTGAGTTAGATATTGAATTTGTCTGCCAGCCGGCCAAATAATGTATTGTTTTTCATTGAGGGTGACGGGTTGAATTGGTTTTCCCGCTGCTGTCGCGATCAACCAATTTTTCTGAATATCTGTGCGGGTGAGGTGAGACAGTTTAGCGATGTTGTCGAGGGGAGACATGGGCCAACAAATAAGTTAATTTTGACTATTTTAAGCGATCGAGGACTAATTAGGCTAGGGGGAACTCCTGTTAACGCAATACTGCTGAAGATTTACTTAATCTCATCTTTAGTCAAACCAATAGTTTATTAGATTAAGTTAAAGCTGAGGAACTAAAAATCCCAATACTCACCGCATCTGGATAACGTTCATCTACCAAGTATTTCCTGTGTTGGGCTAATCAATACTGGTACGTTGCTCAGTCACTGCAAGCTGCCTCCTTTTAAGGACATGAATAAGTTACTAACTCTCTTTTTGGCTCAATTTTTGCCCAGAGGTGCGTTCATTCTTAGCCAGCATCATTGGACAAATTAGGCTGAATTTATCTCTCCCATTATCCGTGATTATGGCTTTGACAGACCACTACTTCGATTGACCTGAATTGGAACAATTTAGATAAATACACAATTAAAGCTTTTTGTCAAGAAAATAACATTAAACTTATTATTGATGCCTCCCATGCCCACGCCCAAATTATCTGCCAATTAGCGATTAATTACGCTACCCTAACTAATATCCCCTATCTGCGCCCTATCAAAAAATCGGTCTTGAGCTAGATAGTTTAGAAACCCTCCAAGATATCGCGCCCCTGTTCATCCGTCTGCTACCTGTTGTAAACTCGTTAGAGACAGCCTGAGAAGCATCATTGACCAGCAATCAAATTATTGCCCTCCGTCCCCCATTTGCCTCGATTTAGAACTGGCTTTTGCCAGTACCCACCCTAATTATCCCAAAAAACTAGCAATTTTAACGATATTATCGATTTTTTCTGGAATATTATGTCTGAAACTATCACTCCCGCCATTAGCGAGCGCATCTGTAAACACATGAACAAAGATCACTGTGATGCCGTGCTTTTCTACGCTCAAGTTTACGGTAATATTACCGATGCAGAAACTGCTCAAATGCTCTCCATCGATCCCCAAGGCATGGATTTAGCCGTAGAAAAATTAGGGGAGAGTCAAACAATTAGAATACCGTTTGAGCGCACCCTAGAATCAGCCAAGGATGCCCATAATATCCTCGTTGAGATGCTAAAAGTTAATCAAACCACCCCTTGACAAAGCCCGATTTTGCCCCTATCACCGAAAAAGACCAACCTAGAAAATTAGCCCATGAATCAGGTTAACAGTACGGGAATAAAAATACCCAAGTCTGGCTGGCGTTTACTGCCTTTTTTAGTCTTGGGTGTGCTAGTTTTTGCCTTTAATTCCTCCCTAGAATTAAATTATCTAGTCAAGGGTTATATTACTCTCTTGGAATTACAGGCAGGCATCGTGGTTTTATACTTTCTTTTGGCTAAATTAGGGAAATCTCAAAAATTATGAGAAATAGAACTATAGCGGCTTTACTAGCCTTTTTTCTCGGTTATCTTGGCATCCATAAGTTTTATCTAGGGGAAAATTTGGCAGGTATTTTTTATCTACTTTTCTTCTGGACTTTTATCCCCGGCATCATTGCTTTTTTTGAATTTATTGGTTTAATCATCATGTCAGATCAAGCTTTTGATGCTAAATACAATCCCAACTATCTCCCCAGCAGTAGAGAGCGAGGACTGCCAGAATCAGCCCAGCAAAAAACCGCTACTTTACTCCAGCTTAAAAAACTTTACGATCAGGGAATTATTACTGCTGAAGAATACGAAGAAAAACGCAGAAAATATTTAGATTCTCTTTAAAAAAATATGTCTAATCTCTCTCCTCGCCCTCCCGAATCTTCCGAGTGGATCTGGCTATCCTTAGTTCCAGTTTTCGGGGGACTTGCCATTGCTAATGCTGGCAAAAAAACTAATAACCAAAGTTGGTTATCCGTCGGCATTGCTTTGACAATTATCTCCTTTATTTTCCTTACACAAGAGTCTTTTATCGTAATTTGGTTTGCCCAAATCGGTCTGGGTTTATACATCCGTCAACAGCTTAATTCCCATCCAATAGCTTCGGCAAATAGAACCGATTCCAGACAGTCATCCTCTCCTCTTGAAAAAATTGATATTAACAGCTGTTCCACCAACGATCTGGTTTATAAATTAGGGTTGCCGATTGTCTATGCCAATGATATCGTTTCTGTCCGTAATGAAGGACATATTTTTACCCATTTGGAAGAATTACACTTCCTAGCTGGTTTACCGGAAAATTATCTCAAAAAATTAGAACCTTTGATTATCTTTGCCTACGATATTCGCCAAGAAGTTGACGTTTCTTGGCGTTGTTTAAACTACTACTCCGTTGCGGAATTAGTCAATCTCGGTCTTGACTTTTCCCTGGCCGATAAAATTGTCGCCGAAAGAGAAAAAAACGGTGTCTATCGTTCGGCCATCGAAGTGAGAAACCGGACAGGTATTCCCTTAAAATCCTATCAGCAATTGCTCTAATTCGCTTTATTCTACTTATAGCTTGAATTGCTTTTCTATCAAAGACACGATCCAACTTCTAGGTAAAAAACGGGGCAGATTGACGATAATTTTATTAGCAAATTTACCGGCTACCACGTTGGGGCGTTTGTTTGCCAAGGCAGTTAAAGCCTCTTGTACCACCACTTCCGCCGAATCTAACCGGCCGTTTTTGCCCATAAAAGCCCTGGGAAATCGGGCCACCTCAAAAAAATTAGATTCCGTCGGACCGGGGCAAAGAGCAAGGATTTTAACGCCTTTATCTTTATTTTCTGCCCAGAGAGACTCGCTAAAGCTGAGGACAAAAGCTTTTGTGGCTGCATAAACGGAAAGATAGGGGAGCGGTTGAAACCCAGCAATGGAAGCAACATTGATAATTGCCCCCCCAGCACCAGCAAGCATCGGACGGAGAAAATAGTGGCTTAATTCCACCAATACCAGATTATTTAACTGGATCATTTCTAACTGTCGGGCTAAATCCTGCTCGCTAAAAGCACCATAATCACCAAAACCAGCATTATTTACCAGTAAATCAACGTTGATTCCTTTTTGGTTCACCGTATCATATACCAGCTTTCCTGCCCCGGCAACGGTCAGATCTTGAACGATAACTGTCACTTTTACCCCGTATTGTTCCCCCAATTCCGCTGCTAATTGTTCTAGTTTATCCCTAGATCTAGCGACTAAAATTAGCTCCATTTGCCGTTGGGCAAGTTGACGAGCAAAGACGACACCGATACCAGTGGAAGCGCCAGTAATGAGGGCTGTTTTCATAGAAGATCAACTAAAAATAGCTCTTTTGCTGGAATCTTACCACAATTACCCTTTCATTTACAGTTCTTAACTTGGCGGGGAAGGCATTTTTTCAACTTAGGATATATGTTAAGCTAGAAATAGAACAAAGGTCGAGGGAGGTGCAGAGATGACAGTTATAAGCTTCACTGATCAAGATATTGCCAAATATACCGCCGCTGATATTGCTTCTTTAGCCGAACGACTAGAAAAAGATGAGTATAGCAACCCCTTCGAGGCTTTGCGGGATTGGCACCTGTTGCGAGCGATCGCTTTTCAAAGGCAGGAATTAGCCGAACCTTATCTTTATCTGTTGGATCTAGAAGCCTACGATGAGGCTTAAAGTGGCTTCGTTAAACAAAACTTAACACAAATTACTGGGGGTGTGAGACTAGCACACCCATTATTTTTGATTATGGTATTCTCTGGCTGAAAAAAGCCCCTAGCTTTTTGCTCCTTATTTCCCTACTATCAATAACAAAGTATTTTTAGGCGATCGACTAGATTATGGGCAAACAATACAACGTTTATGGGATCGGTAACGCGCTCGTCGATATGGAATTTCAAGTCTCTCCTGAATTACTGCAAGAATTAGGCATCGATAAAGGAGTGATGACGCTGGTGGACGAAAATCGTCAAACCCAGTTGATGGAAAAATTGGCTCTTGATTGTAAACGCAGCGGTGGCGGATCGGCGGCGAATACCCTAGTAGCGATCGCTCAGTTGGGGGGTAGAGGTTTCTATTCCTGTAAAGTGGGCAATGACGAATTAGGTAAGTTTTATCTGCAAGATCTGCGGGCCTGTGGTTTGCATACCAATGAACACGGCGGCGAAAAAGAGGTGGGAATCACGGGAAAATGTCTAGTTTTCGTCACTCCCGATGCCGATCGCACCATGAATACTTTTCTCGGCATCACCGGGGAAATTTCCGAACGGGAATTAGTCCCTTCAGCGATCGCTAATGCCGATTATCTCTATCTCGAAGGTTATCTCGTCACCTCTCCCACTGCCAAAGCTGCCGCTATTAAAGGGCGAGAAATTGCTCAGGCTGCTGGAGTCAAAACCGCTTTATCCCTGTCGGATCCCAATATGGCGATCTTCTTCCGGGAGGGATTACTGGAAATGATCGGAACGGGGTTAGATTTCGTTTTCGCTAACGAGTCGGAAGCTTTGACTATTTCCGGCAGCGAGGAAATCGAGTCAGCGATCGCCTATTTTAAAACCATTGCCAAAGGATTCGCTATCACCCGGGGTGCCAATGGTTCTTTGATCTATGATGGCGAAAATCTCCTGGAAATTGACTCCCATCCCGTACAGGCGATCGATACCGTCGGTGCGGGGGATATGTACGCAGGTGCGTTTCTCTACGGTATTACCCACGGTATGGGTTACAAAGGGGCGGGAAATCTCGCTTCTCTAGCGGCTGCCCGGGTGGTTTCTACTTTTGGGGCGCGTTTACAAACCGAGGAAATTCAATCCCTGCGCGATTTGATCGTTTTGGGATAGGTTTTGTCAGTGATCAGCTTTCAGTCATCGGGAGTCAGGTTTTTTCTCCCTGCTCCCTGCTCATAGACAGTCTTAACGAGTAATTTAGATAGGGTTTGCTGAATAAATTTGAAATGTAGGCAAAGTAAGGGTTTTGGGGCTTTTCTCGCGAAACAGGTGCAAGATTTTGAGAGAATCGTCGTTCAAAACCTTGCGTCTTCATCGGCCCGCGTCCTTTAGGGGCGAAGCATTCGGGCAATAACCTATCGGTGAAAACGTAGATTTTCTATCCGAATGCTTCGCCCGTACTTATTCAGCAAACCCTAGATAGTCATACTAAATCCTGTTTAAAAGTTATAGGAGAGTGGGGAGAAGGGAGCGGGTTTTTTTAAGTGGGATTGGGAGTTAATCATGGTATTAAAAACCGATTCAGTATAACGGTAAAGTTAGACCGTCTTCACCGATAACTTTGGCTGAGTCATAGCGCTTCAATTGTAACGCGCCCACCTTCCACTGCCTCAATCTGAAGTTTAAAGCCATACAAAAGACCCATCCCCACACATCATACGGGCTTTCTCTGGCTGCGACTGCCAAAACGGAAGACGGCTCTATGTCCAATCCGAATCACCCAAGGTTGAGCATCAGGGACACGCTCATAGAGATGATCGGTAGCAGTAATCGTATCGTCGGCAAGCTCAAACGCTCCAGTTTCGATGTCGATCGCCACAATTCTCCCCTGATTTCCCTCCTCCACTTGAGAACGTACCTGAGATTCATAAATCTCATTACCACGTCGAGGGAATTCTTCTTTGCTGTAGCGGGGTTGACGAACTGTCATTGGCTTGACCCTGGGGCAACTTTTGCCCTCTATTTTAACCTAAACATTGGGAATTTTCGCTAACATTCCCCAACTGGGCCCACCAGAGCGGCATCGCACTTAAACCCACAACTTCAATCAATGGGCATGGTGCGTTCCCCAAAATCGATCAGTGGAGCAGTGGGACTTGCATTAGGGAACGCACCCTACCAGATCGGCGATCGCACTCTATTCGTTTATTAATTCATTATCTGAAGTTTCAAGAAGTGCCTATTCCTTACTGATTCATAGCTTAATTCAGCAACGCCGGATTTTGAACATTAGATAAGGTGCGTTCACTTCGTTAACGCACTCCATAAGATCGGCGATCGCACTCTAGTAACTGTCAACGCCAAAATTGGTTTGAGGTATTAGAACAGTCCCAAATATTAACAGGACTACCATTGTCTTTAGCTTGCCCCATCGTTTGTAAGCATTTCCCACTCCAGTTATTGCGGAGTTCGCCCCGATTAGTCAACGTCCAAAATTGGTTTGAGGTATTAGAACAGTCCCAAATATTAACAGGACTACCATTGTCTTTAGCTTGTCCCATCGTTTGTAAGCATTTCCCACTCCATTGATTACGCAACGCAATGCCTGATGATCCCGGGGTAGTTTGAGAACGATCCAATTCTGCAACAGCTTGTCTCGTTAGATCAACGATGTTAACGCCCCCTGTAATATGTCTAGAAAGAGAAATTGCACACCTCTCATTTTGGGAAGCACTTCCAATCCAATTTTCAAGTTGCCTGACAGATTCTGAACTACCATTGGTATTTACTATTTTTTCAAGTCTTTCAATACCTTCCACACATCTCGAAGGCTTTCTGCATTCGTTTGCACCCATGTGTAGACCAGAAAAGCAAACCCCTCTTGCCAAACCTGATGCCGAGACGGCTTTGACTAAGGCTACAACTGCAGCGATTGTTCCTAATGTCACAGGCTCAGAATTGGCTGGACGCAAAGCAGGGAAAAAGTGTACTTGTAAAGCTACAAAAATAGAAATGAAGAGTATGCTGATACTCCGAAATCGCAAAGCCTTGGAAAACCTCATCCTGCACTGCTCCAAAATTCTGAGATTGATTGATGAAGAAATTATTTCGGTCTAACCACATATTGTACGGAAACTTTCTGCATAACACTCTCCATAGTAACGATATGGGTCAACTTTCGGTATATCACTCCATTTAGGTGCGATTGCCAGAACTTTTTCCCATATCACCACCAAAAGCGTGTTAGCCAGATTAGCATATTGCCAAAAACCTTGTTTAACTAAATTCCTGACAATTAGGCTCATTCTAGCGATGATTCTTCGATCTGACCGCACCCCTTGACAGAAATTTACAATTATTCGACCTTTAGCGATCGCTATCGAGGGATAGTTGTTTTTTGTTACAGCAGTGGGGGAGAAGGGAGCGGGTTTTTCAAGTTGGATTGGCAGTTAATCATGCTATTAAAAACCGATTTAGTATAAAGACCCCGTTATGCCGTGTCCCTACAGATAGACTTCAAAGGCCCTAGCATTCGCCGCGTCACGGAATGAATATTCGCCTTGCGCCTCGATAATCTTCAATATTAACTACAATATCAACCAAACGGTTAACGCAACGATCGCGATAATCTGGCTCGGCAAGTAGTCGCTCAATATTACCGATTGTCACGACGGGTAATGATGTGGGGGTATTTTCCTCCCGCATCACTTGCTCCAGGGAATCTTTGCCTTTCATGCTTCGGTTAGCGGTGATCAGGATCATCTGATTGGCTTGGGCATACCGCCAAACAACGCGATCATCGCTCGTGACAGCTAACCCAACTTCTTCAAACAGAATAAAAAGAATCGAGATCAAGTCAAGCCAACCACTCGCAGCAAGGCCACCGGCGAGGACAAGAGAATGCCCTCGTAAGTTATGATCAACTAGAAAATTCATGCCCGTGATGCCAACTTGGCTTTTTCCGCTTGAAGTTTTGCTAGAATGGCTTCTGTGCCTGGTTTTGGCGGCTTAGCAGCAATACGGGCAACTCGCTCACGATTTTGCTCTTCATAATATTGTCGGAGTTCTTCAGCTTCTTTGAGAACTTGCTGGTACTCAGCTTCCACATCCGCACGATGAGCCTCAATATAAGCCAGGGCAGCGTTAATTTGCTCTTCCGTCAGATCAAATAATCCCTGAATGAACTTAGGTGGATATTGAGCAGTCACATAATCCATCACATCATAGAGGGTGATGCGGGTTCCTGCGATTGTCAGTCCTCGCTCTGTACGAATGATAGCGGTTTGTTCATTTGATGCGAGCGTCATAGCCAAAGCCCCCTAAGGGCTGCGTTCACTAACTTGTATTTTATAGCCATCACTGAAGGATTCCCCAATTGTCTTGTCCAATACGAAATAGCCAACCGCTATCAGTAGTCAGGTTTTTTCTCCCTGCTCCCTGCTCATAGACAGTCTTAACGAGTAATCCAGATAGTCATACTAAATCCTGTTTAAAAGGTATGGAAGAGTGGGAAGTGGGGAGAAGGGAGCGGGTTTTTCAAGTTGGATTGGCAGTTAATCATGCTATTAAAAACCGATTCAGTATAACGGTCTAGTTGAGCCGCCGCAGATAACCTGTAATTTTTGTCGGTATTTTTGGTGAAGTCGGCTCCAACGCAGTGTTAGACGGCACTTACTTTACGGATTTCTACGCTGCCTTCTTCAAATACTTGAACCGTGAGTTGATAGCCTTCCATTAATGACATTCCCACTAGAGGTTCCGAATCAGCTTCATCAATTGGGATAGTCAGATAATCTCCATCCCAAATTACGAGAGCTTCATAGACATTAAAAACGCATTCGCTACCATCACCAAGAATAGCACGTCCTCGTCTTTTCCATTTCAGGTTTAGCTGATCGATTAGGTCTGGTGGCAATGAAAGCCAACCATTAAAACCTGTATCAACGATCGCATCTTGCGCGTAAATATTTCCTTCAGAGTCACATATCGAAAGTGAAATAATCGCCTCAAAATCCGCGTTAACGATTCCTGGGATCATACTAATCTCTTTGTCCGTCCACCAAATCGGCGAACATAGCGAGAACCGACTCGAACAATCCAGATTTGAGCATCTGGGTGACGGGCTTCGAGTCTATTGCAAGCAGATATTTCACGCGCATCAATTTCAAAGTCGCCAGTTTCAAGGTCAATTGCTACAATTTTGCCCTGATTACCCAATTCGACTTGTGGACGTATTTGAGTTTGATAAATCAGATCGCCACGCTGGGCAAATTCTTCTTTGCTATAGCGGGGTTGTCGGACTGTCATAGGATTGATCTTGTTGCAACTTTTGCCCCTCTATTTTAACCTAAACATCGGGAATCTTCGCTAACATTCCTCAACTGGTCCCACCAGAGCGGCATCGCACTTTAACCCACAGTTTCAATCAATGGGCATGGTGCGTTCCCCAAAATAGATCGCTGGAGCAGTGAGAGCCACATTAGGGAACGCACCCTACGGCTACCCACCAGCAAGCAGATTGGCGAGATGTTTGGTTTTAAGCCGCGCACTAGCGCTCAAATCTGTCAGGACTGGGTAAAAAGTCGATTTTTGGCAATTGTCGATCCCTCGAACCGGGCCCGGAAATATAAACTCTCTGGGCTATATGAAGAGTTGCTCAAGAGTTCATCTCAGCCCACGGTTATCCCTAGGTGGCAGCGATCAATAAAGTAGCTTAGAGTAGTAATAGTAAAAAACTCATCTTTGTGTCCTTTGTGCCTTTGTGGTTGTTCAGCTAAGATACATAATTTTGGAGTGATTACAAAATGGAAAGTACATCAGTTAAGCTTTTTATTTCTTATTCCCACAGAGACGAGGCGCTCAGACAGCATTTAGATAAACACTTAGCTTCGCTGAAGCGGCAAAAAGTGATTGATTCCTGGCACGATCGCAAGCTTGAAGCTGGGATGGAATGGGCCAACAAAATTGATGAGAACCTGAACCAAGCTGACATTATCTTGCTGTTGATTAGTCCTGATTTTATTTACTCAAATTACTGCTCTGAAATTGAAATGGAACAGGCAATTAAACAGCATGATGCTGGTGAGGCGATAATAGTACCTATTATCCTAGAACCCTGCGACTGGAAATGGCTTGCTGTTAGTAAATACCAAGCTTTTCCCAAAGATGCCAAGCCGATCACAACTTGGAATAATGAAAACGAAGCTTTTTTGGACGTAATTCAAGGGATTCGTCTCGTCGCCGAACGTCTGTTTGAGCAGCGCCAGCAAAAATTTAAAGAGAAAAAAGCTGCACAAGATCAATATCTTAAGAAAGTTGAGGAGATTTTATCTTCTAATGGAGAAATTTCTATTCCAGCACAAGATACGCTAGATGAACTTCGAGAAGAGTTGAAATTGACTTCTGAAGAGGCTGAAGAATTACAAAACCGTGCTTTTGAGCCTTACAAAAAGTATAAAGAACATCTACAAAAATACGAGAAAACTTTTCTGAAGGTAATTCAAAAAGAATATCCTGTTAGTGATAAAACTAAAGCGGATTTGAAGCTTCGCCAAAGAGATTTAGGGATTAAACATGAGGATGCCGAGCAAATTGAACAATGGATTCTTGCTCAGGTAACAGTGGAAAGTCGAGAGCAAGTAAAAGCAGAAGAGTCTCAGATACATCCACAACCAGAGGCTTTTTTAAATAGCAGTGAAAACCCTTCCCAACTTCAACCAAAAACTGTAATATCTGCCGCAATATCTGCTGCTATCGATCCAATATTTTTAGAGCGTTGTCAACGAGAACTCGCTCGTTATATCGGACCAATGGCACAGTTTATTATGGCAGATATTCTTGCTGAACATTCACAAATAGAACGACCACAACTGGTTGAGTTACTATCTGGCGAAATTACCAATCCTGAAAAGGCAAAAGAATTTAAACAAAATCTATTATAACAAATGAATTAGTTTAATTTATTCACAACTGCGATTGCCTTTATTGTTCAGCCTTTTGATGGCAATTTCTAAGCTGGTTTTCATGCGCGTAAAAGCGTCAACTAAACGACCTACTTCGTCGTTATATTGTTTATCGAAATTAGCATCCATATCGCCTAAACTGACTGCTTCTGCAACTTTAGTTATTCGATTAATTGGTCGGACAACATACTGTTTCAGCCAGAGGTTTACCAGGAATATAGCTATCGCAAAAATCCCAGTAAAAACTCCTATGACGAGAAGAAAACGTTGATTGGCATTTTTATAAACTTGATCAGCAGGAACGTAAATAATCTTAGTCCCGATAACTTTGTTTAATTCCCAGCCAAATCCCTGATTGGCTTGATATATACCTTGTTTATATAAAACCTGTAATGATTGAGGAGACTTTTCTAGACTACTATGACAGCTTAAGCAGCTAACTTGAGTGATTTTAATAGGACGAGCAGCATAAAAGTTTTTTTGCCCATTGATCAACAGAAAACCTTGCGATATATTTTTTTCTCCCAATTGATCTTGCTGAGTTAATTGATCTATAATCTTTATCTCTTCTTCTGTTGCTTTATCCTTGATATTAGTTGGGTTAATCATAGCATCTTTATATGTATATTCTCCATAATGAGATTTATAGGATGTAGTAAAAATATCAAATACTTGACGTACAGCGTAGGAAGGAATAGTCTCTAATAAAAGTTGTTCTGGTGCTTGCTTCTGTAGCAGGGGAGTAACTCTGTCTTGGTTGTACTTGCGAACAGCGTCCATAGTTGAGATTAGAAGATTAGCGCGTGTGTTCATTTCATTCTCCACTGTGTTAAGGACAATACTATAAAAGACAACACTGCTGACAATAATCCCTCCCAAAAAAATTGTCAGCATTAGAGTGGTCAGTCTCTTGCTTAGATTCCAATCTTCCGGGATTAACTTCAAGATTTTCATTGTTTTGATCCTATGCTCTAATTTACGTTAGTGTTTGTTAATATATGATCGCCACTCTTCAAGAAGAAGGGCTAATTCAAGTTTGAAGTACACCAGTACTTGACATCCTCACCGCCGTAAACGGACGGTGATTCCCAAACCTCACGATTTGGGTTTCTGCTTCTTT